>JAEIGA010015998.1_pt1 | contig 11417 bp, 7 predicted proteins | sample 9270691 | NCBI WGS metagenome assembly JAEIGA01 (sample SAMN17057246, study PRJNA624740) | gut metagenome | biome: biome; isolation source: fecal sample | host: Bos grunniens | place: China: Xizang | collected 2019
CATAGCCCTCTTTAAGACATAACTCATAAAGAGCATCAGTGCCAACAGTTCCTAAATCTCCTGTATAAATAACATCATAATCCTCAGGAGAGGTTTTGGTATCCTTAAAAAAGTGTATTAGGGTAGAGGCTGCAGCAGGGGCCATTGCAGGCCCCATATTGTTGGCGTCTGTTATTCCAAAGTCTTCAATCTCTCCAAAGCATACCGAATTTATATAAGGACCGTTGCCTTTTTTGCCCAAAATCAGTGCGCCTGAGCCTGTAACTGTCCATTGAGCAGTTGGAGTCCGTTGAGAACCGTAATCAAGGGGAAAACGGTATTGTCGCTCGGCTGAACAAAAATGGGAAGAAGTAACTGCAATCGCCTTATCGGCAGCACCGCTATCTATGAATATAGAAGCGAGAGCGGTGGAAAGTGCCATAGTTGAACAAGCTCCGTAAAGACCTATGAACGGAATGCCTAATTCTCTTATTCCAAAGGACGAACCAATGCATTGATTAAGCAGGTCTCCTGCAAAGATTTTATCAATATCCGAAGCTTTTAATTTTGCCTTTTGAAGAGCAATTGTAATAGCGGTTTTTTGAAGACGGCTTTCGGCTTTTTCAAAGGATTTTTCACCAAATAAGCTATCCTCACTGAAATAATCAAATTCATCTGATAACGGGCCTTCATGCTCCTTTTTGCCAACTGCCGAAGCATAGGAAATTATTCTTGGTTTGTTTTCGAAAATAATAGTTCTTTTACCTTGTTTTTTAGCCATATAAAACACCTCAAAATTAGCCTTTGCAAAAGAGGATAGGATATGCAAATTTAATTCGGAATTATATGTTTGTTATTTGAAATTTTGCAGCTAATAAGCTACGCTGATATGAACAATATAATCTTCGGAAGAGGAGTTACAACCGCCCACCCGAATTCGAGTAATGCTGCTTTTGTATATGCAGGTGCATATCATAATACTTCTAAGTGGGAAGATACATATCTATAATACAATGAATGTTGGATTTGGTTCGCCAATCAATCCTATTGAGCTCGATTTCCGATAAAGGCCGTATTAACTAATTAAATCACAAGAGCTTTACCCCTCGGGGTAAAGCTCTTGTTTTTTTTATATTGTTGTTCAATTGACAAAATCTACGAAATGTTGTAGAATAATAGAAAATAGAGGTGTTATGCTTTTTAATAAGATTTTCTTATTTTTATTAAGGTTGGTGTTCTTTAGGTGAAGAAATTATTTTCGCAGAAAGCTCTTTTATTTGAGCTTGTTGGTTTTGTCTTTTTGCAAATTATAATAGATATGCTAAGGCTTGTTAATGAAGACCGTTTTCAAATTTTCGGCATTTCATTTATCGAGCTTATTAATATTTTATATTTGGGTGTTTTAACGGTTACATTTTTCTTCGTTAACCTTAAAAAGCCTAAGGTTTTTATACCGATAATTATATACTCGGTTTTGGTTGGCTTATATTCTGTTTTACATATTATGAATATCTTAAGCTTTAATCAGGATATATTAACCGGCTCGGAGCTTAATTGGTTTAAGGAAATTTACTTTATTATAAGAATCTATCTCATACCTGTTTTTGTTTTCTATTATTTCCTTTTCAGCGATTTATCTTTTAAGATGTTCGAAAAGGTTGTTACAGCGCTTTCGATTATTATTAGTTCGGTTATTGTTTTAACTAATATCTTCAAGGTTTCTTTTATTTGCTATGCCAGCACCCTTGAAAAAAACAGCTTTATAACCAGAAATATTTTTGAATGGTTTTATAATCCGGATAAAGAATATCCCTCTTTTATGACCTCTAAGGGTTGGTTCTTTATGGGCAATCAAATTGGCTTGATTCTTTTTATGCTTTTCGTTTTTGTTGTTATGCTTGCATTGAAGTATGGAACCGTTTCGAGATATTTGCTTCTTTGCCTTAATGGAATTGCTCTGGTTATGATAGGCACTAAGGTTTCAACCATAGGTGGAACTATCGTTTTGGCGGTTGGCTTTATCTTCGCTATTATTTTTGGTGTTTTGCTTAAGCAATTTAATTTTAAATGGAAGCAGTTTATAATGTATTTTATTTCGGTTGCTTTGGTTTTTGTTTTGATTGCTTTTTCTCCTATGTTTTCAATTCAACAAAGCAGAACTGAAGCTTTTGAGGTTACCGAAGAACAAAAAGAGGCTACCGAGGAAATGATGGCCGAGGTTGAAATTCAGGAAAAGGGTGGAAAGCTTTCTCCTGAATTTATCAAAAGTTTTTCAAAATATGTTAATGAAAATCCTTATCTTTTTAGGATTGAGCCCGAATTTTTAGAGCTTTTCCCGATAGAAGAAAACTTCAAATTTTGGTATAGCATTATTGTTGGCGGAAGCAATTGGCAGGTTGATTATAGGCTTTTCAAATCTAAGATATATGAAGAGGTTATAAGAATTAATTCAAATGAAATGGGAGACAAACTTTTTGGAATTGGTTATATATCAAACTTCCCTTATTCGGAAAAGGATTTTGTTTCGCAAAATATTTGGTTTGGATATTTAGGCACCGCCTTGTTTATATGTCCGTATATCTTGGTGGCTCTTTATGGTGTCTATTTAGCACTTAGAAAAATAAAACAATGTTTTATTTATGAAAATGGATTTTTTGCACTTGGAATTTGTGCGCCGCTTCTTCTCTCTATAATGGCGGGCCATTTATTCTTCGGAATTTTCTCGATAACTATTTTTGCTTTTATTGTTGCAGGATTTTATAAATTCCAAACTGAAAGGAAATAAGGATGAAAAAAATACTTTTCACCATTTATACCTCAAGCTTAGGCGGTGGCGCTGAAAGAATTTTGGCCAATGTGGTTAATGGGTTGGCAGATAAAACCGATTATGAAATTTCGGTTTTAGAGTATGCTAAATTTGGAGTTAAAAAGGAATCTTTTAACCCCAAGGTTAAGATTTTAAGGCCTATCGTTGATATGGAAAAGGCTTCGAGAATAGAAAAGCTTATAAAATATTTTTTAGTTCATATCGCTCCTTTTATACTTAGGAAGTTATATGTTAAGGAAAAATTTGATGTTGAGATTTCTTTTAATTATCAAATTCCTTCCTACTTAACTAGCGGTTCTAAAAGGGTTTATAATATTCAATGGAATCACGGAGATATATATGATTTAAGGGATAAGCCTTTTAATCGTTTTTTACAGGGCATTAGCTATAAAAAAGCCGATAAGATTGTTGCTATTTCTAAAAACACAAAAGATTCTATTTTGGAAATTTTTCCTCAGTTTGAGGGTAAAATTGAAACCATTTATAATGGAATCGATATTTCTGATATAAATGCCAAGGCTGATAAGAAAACCAGTATTTCTTTAAGAGAAAATGCTATTGTTTTCTTAGGGAGAATTGAGGATGCTAAAAATCCAATTGAGCTTATTGAATATACAGAAAAGCTAAAAAATGAAGGTATTGATATTAAGCTTTATCTTTTAGGAACAGGTCCTTTGGAAAAAGAAATAGCTAAATATATTTCGGATAAAAAGCTTCAAGATAATGTTGAATTATTGGGATATGTTTTAGAGCCTTATCCTGTTATAAAGCAAAGTAAAGCGGTTTGTATGTTATCGAGAAGTGAAGGTTTTCCAACTGTTTTCACTGAGGGATTGGCGCTCGGCAAGCCTTTTATTTCATCTAAGGTTGGCGGAGTTGATGAGCTTTCTAATGAGGGCAAATGCGGAGTTGTTGTTGAAAATTATGAGCAATTCAAAGAGGCCGTATTAGAAGTTGTTTTAAACATTCAAAACAATAAAAAGATGGGTGAAAATGCTAAAGAGCATATCAAGTTGTTTTCTTATGAAACTCAAATTGATAATATCGTTAAGCTAATAGAAAACAGATAGGAATATATTTATGAAAAAATTAGCTTTATCTCAAAATGTTTTTTATAATATGCTATATCAAATTATAGCAACGGTTTTACCAATTATAACAACGCCATTTGTTGCCAGAACTTTGGGGCTTCATTCAAATGGTATTCATTCATTTACCGAAAGTATTGTAACTTATTTTGTTATAGTCGGCTCTTTAGGGACCTCGCTTCATGGAATTAGAAAAATTGCATATGTTAGCGATAATAAAGAGCTATTGCCTAAGGCTACGATGGAAATAATTGTTTTGAAGTTGTTTTTAATGCTGGCAACACTTGCAGTTTATATTCCAACACTTTGCTTTGGTAATGAGTTTTCGTATATTTATCGCATTCAAATTATAACTATTGTTGCTAATGGTATTGATATTTCTTGGTTTTATCAAGGGGTTGAGGATTTTAAAAAGGTAACAATAAGAAACCTTTTGATTAAGGTTATATTTATTGCTGCTTTATTCCTCTTTATCAGAAAACCCTCGGATTTAAAACTTTATGTTTTCTTTATTGCTATAAGTTCTTTACTCGGCAACCTCGTTATGTTTTATTATTTGCCGAAATATATTGATATTCGCACAGTAAAGAAGATTAAACCTTTTTCCCACGTGAAGCCATGCGTTATGCTCTTTATTCCGCAGGCAATGAACTATATCTATGCTCTTCTCGATAGAAGTATGCTTGGTTGGATGACTAACACCGATAATGTTAGTATTTACGACCAGGCTCAAAGGCTTATTAGAATGGTTACTGCTATTTTGCAATCAGTTGGCTACGCTATGATGGCAAGGGTTGCAAATCTTACCGCAAGTAACGATAAAGAGGGAATAAAGGAATATATTGGAAAATCCTTTAATTTTAATTTGTTTTTAGCTTTTCCTGCAGTTTTTGGGGTTTTGGCGGTTGCTGATGATTTTATTCCTTTCTTTTTAGGAAGCGAATATCTTGGAGTTGTTCCAACACTTAAGGTTTTGAGCGTTTTAATGCTTACTATGTCGATTAACAGTATTTTGGGAGTTCAGCTTCTTATGCCTATGGGCAAGGAGAAAATTTATACCCTTTCAACAACCATTGGAGCAGTTGTTAATGTTGCTGTCAATATTATTTTAATACCCAGGTTTGGCATAATAGCGGCTTGCATATCATCTATTGTTGCCGAAATGGCCGTTCTTTTAATTTCTTATTGGAATGTTAAAGATATGATAAATATCCGAAAGATTTTAAAGGATAATATTTGGGTTATTTTGGCTTCGGTTATTATGTATTTTGTTGTTAGGTTAGTTGCTTTAATTGATGTTTCGGTAGTATTGAAATTGATACTTGAGCTTATGGCCGGTGGCGGAATATACTTTATAATGATGCTTATAACTAAAAATCAAATTTTAAAAATCATACTTGAAAAGGTTCTTGGTATTTTAAAAAGAGCTTAAAAGGAGAACGAAAATGCTCGTAAGTATAATTATACCTGTATACAATGTTGAAGGTTTTTTGGAAAGATGCTTGGAATCGGTAAAAAATCAAACCTATAAGGATACAGAGGTTATTATCGTTAATGACGGCAGCACCGATTCTTCACCTGAAATCATAAACAGATATGTTGCCGAAAATCCAAATTTCAAGGGCTTTACCATTGAAAACAGTGGTTTGGGTGGAGCTAGAAATTATGGTTTTAGCAAAGCTACGGGTGACTATGTTGTGTTTTTGGATAGTGATGATTATATTGCTAACGATTGTATAGAAAAGTTTGCAAAAGCCGCCGAAACGGAAAACAGCGATATTGTTATATGTAATTTATGCGATGTTGCTGAGGATGGCACCCCACTTTCATATTATAAAAATAATTTTATCGGTTCTACTAATGTTTATGACAAGCCTAAAATTTTGCTAAACCGTTTTTCCGCTTGGGGAAAAATGTATAAAAGGGAACTGTTTGGTGATTTAAGATTTGTTGCCCGTGAATGGTATGAAGATTTAAGAATGGTGCCCAAACTCTTTTTGGATGCCAAAATAATCACATATATTGATGATATGCTCTTTTTCTATGTTCAAAGAGCCGGTTCAATAATGAATAATTCTAATACTCTTCGCAATTTAGAAATTATTACAGCCATAGAAGACGTTGCCGATTATTTCAAGCAAAAGGGCCTATATGATAGGTTTAAGAACGAGCTTGAATTTTATGTTATAGACCATATAGCTGTTGCGGCTATGGCTAGAGTTGCTACTGCAAACAGCAAAGAGAAAAAGGAAGTTTTAAATAAACTTAGTTCTTATATTTCTAAGTTTGAAAATTTGTATAACAACAAATATGTTACTACTTTGTCTTCAAACAAGAAACTTGTTTTGTTTTTTAATAGAAACAAATTGTATTTCTTAACTGCTCTTTGCATGAAACTGAAGAAAATGGTGAAATAAATGGCAAATCCAAAAAGAATAATCATTCCAACAGGATATATGGGCTCAGGCTCTTCGGCAATAACCGATATTTTTAGCGAGGTTGAGGGTGTTGATGTTAGCCGAGGAACCTTTGAATATGTTTTTTTGCATTGTCCTAACGGCGTTTTCGATTTAGAGGATAAGCTTCTTGTTGGAAATAATGCTGTTAGAAGTGATGAAGCTATTCATTCCTTTGAAAGAACAATGAAGCAGCTTTATGATAAAAAATATTGGTGGGTTGGAAATTATAAAACAAATATCGGTGAGAATTTTTTTGAGGAAACCAAAAGATATATAAAGAAAATAACCGATGTTGAAAGTGAATATTATTGGTATTATCAAGAGAACACCAACTTCAAGATGTTTTTAAGGCTTTGCTTCAACAAGGGCTTAAAACTATTAACTCTTAATAAATTTAAGCCTAAAAAGGTTTTGGCTTATGATACTATGAAGCTTTCCTTTATTGAGGAAGAGGATTTTTATAGTGCTTCTAAGGAGTATATTTATAATCTTATAAAGATGGCCGGTTATAATAATGAAAGCATTCTTTTTGACCAACTGCTTTTGCCATTCAATCTATTTAGGTTTGATAAATATTTCGATGATGATGCTTTTGTTTTTGTAATCGAGCGAGACCCCAGAGATGTTTTTATAAGTAATAAATATTATTGGTCTAAAAGCGGCGATGTTGTTCCTTACCCTCAAGATGTTAAGGAGTTTTGCAAATATTATTCTAAGCTTCGCAAGATGGAGAAAACTGCTGAGAGTGATAGAATAATGCGAATCAAGTTTGAGGATTTGGTTTATAATTATGATGAAACTATCTCAAAGATTTTTAAAAAACTCGGTTGGGATAGAAGCACTCATACTGCCGCTAAAACTAAGTTTAATCCTGAAAAATCAATTTTCAATACTCAGCTGTTCCTTAAAAATGAGGAGTATGCTAAGGAATGTGAATATATAGCTGATGAGTTGAAGGAATATATTTATGATTTTCCTTATGCTATCGAGCATAAGGATAGCGGTGTATTTTAGAAAGTTGTGGTGTTTAATATAAAACGCATAGTTATTTTAATGCTTCATTTGCAGCACGGCGGAATAGAGAAGCAAACCATAACCTTAGCTAATGAGTTGAGTCGGGATTATGAGGTTGAAATAATTTCAACCTATAGTATGAACAATCCACCGGCTTATGAGATTAGCGATAGGGTTAAGGTTAAATATTTAATGGATACTCATCCAAATCGAAAAGAAATAGCCCAAGCTATTAAGGAAAAAAATATTTTTGCTTTTATAAAACAGCTAATAAGAGCTATTAAAATTTTATATTTAAAAACAAGCTTGATGCAAAATGAAATCAAAAAGCTTGATTGCGATTTTGTTCTTTCAACTAGGGTTGAATTTGCTGAAATGCTTTCAAAATATGCTCCAAAGGGCGTTGTAACTTTAACTCAAGAGCATTTGCATAATGACAGCAAGAAATATGTTGCAAGATGCCGCAAGGCTTTTAGAAATTTGGATTATTTAGTTGTTTTATGCCGAGGCTCAAGGGCGAATTTTTCTAAGTGGCTTGAAGATAACAAGAAAATCAAGATAGTTGAAATTCCAAACATATTAGAGAATATTCCTCAGGATAACGCCCCACTTAAGGGAAAAAATCTTATTTCGGTTGGAAGACTTCATCCCGTTAAAAATTTTGGTGGTTTGTTGCAGGTTTTTGATTTAGTGCTCAAACAAATGCCCGATGCCAGACTTACTATTGTTGGTGGTGGCGATGAGTTGGGGAATTTGGAAAATATAATAGAGCAACTAAATTTAAAAGATAAGGTAACAATAACGGGCATGGTTTCAAAGGAAGAGGTTGCAAAACATATGTTAAATGGCGATATTTATGTTATGACCTCTCTTACCGAATGTTTCCCGATGGTGCTGTTGGAAGCCTCCTCGGTTGGTTTGCCGCTTATAAGCTATGATGTGCCTGTTGGCCCTGAGGTGATAATTGAAAATGGCAAAAACGGTTTCCTTATTCCTTTTGAAAATAAAGAGCAAATGGCTGATATCATTGTTAAGGTTTTATCCGATGATAAGCTCAAAAAAGATTTAGCCAATATTTCAAAGGAGAATGCAAGTCTTTATTTGCCGCAAAAGGTTATGCCTTTATGGAAAGAAATTTTTGATAATTAATTAAAAGAGATTCACTGATTGGTGAATCTCTTTTTTAGCATAATTTTCCAATCTATTTCATACAATTAAACAGGTAAATAGGAGTTGATTGTATGACTGGGCAAACAGGGGATAGAGCGGTTATTCTGGGCGAATATATTTTGGATACGGGGGCAACTGTCAGAGCTGCCGCAAAGGTTTTTAAGATTAGCAAATCTACTGTTCATAAGGATGTTACCGAAAGGCTTAGATACGATAATCCTCAGCTTTATCGGAGGGTTCGAAAGGTTTTGGAGAAAAATAAGCAAGAAAGACACATACGGGGCGGTTTAGCAACAAAAAGAAAATATAAAGGTGAATAAAAAATATTGACAAATTTTTTAAAAGGTGTTATAATTATTAAAATTTTTAAAGGCTTTGACGAAGTCGGCTGAAATATAAGCTTTTAGAGAGTCGGTGGTTGGTGCAAACCGATAGTGAGTATTTTAAATGCCTATCCCTTCCGAGCCGGAAAGCTGAAACTATTTTTGCGTGTAGGTTTTCTCGTGATTGCTGCGTAAAGGCATAAGGGTTGCTAGACCCTGAGGGGCAGTTTCTAAAACTGCAATTTGAGTGGTACCGCGGATTATTTATTCCGTCTCAAAGTTTTTCTTTGGGACGGTTTTTTTATTTTAAAGAAAAAGGAGTAGTTAGCATGACAACCGACACAACAAAACAACAGTTAATGGAAATCGCTTCCAGAATTAAGGAAATGCGTGAGATTATGGGTTGGTCTGTTGAAGAAATGGCCGAAAAAACTGAGGTTTCGGTTGAAAAATACCTTGCTTTTGAAACCGCAAGTGCGGATATACCCTTTAGTTTTATACATAAATGTGCTCTTTTATTTGATGTTGAGTTAACTGAGCTTTTAGAGGGCCATTCGGCGAGGCTTTCAAGTTACACTGTAACAAGAAAGGGCAAGGGTCAGAGAACCGCTAAAGAAGAGGGCATTGATATTGCTAACTTGGCTCCAAAATTTAAGGATAAATTAGCTGAGCCTTATTGGGTTAAATATGAATATTCTCCTTCTCAGCAAAACAAACCGATAGAGCTTGCAACCCATTCGGGTCAGGAGTTTGACTTGGTATTGAGCGGTTCTTTAAAGGTTCAAATCGGCAACCATACCGAAATTCTTAACGAGGGAGATAGCATTTTCTATAACTCTTCAACTCCCCACGGAATGATAGCGGTTGATGGCAAGGACTGTGTTTTTTGCGCCGTTGTTTTACCGGGTGAAAATGTTAAGGAAGAAACCATAAGAAAGAGTATTGCTTCGGCCAAGACCTCTCAAAAGCTCGTTTGCGAGAAATTTGTTGAAACTAAAGAAGATGAAAACGGAGCTTTGCAGGAGATTAAATTCAAAAATACCGATAGCTTTAATTTTGGCTTCGATATTGTTGACGGCATTGCTGATAAATACCCCGAAAAGCTAGCTATGCTTCATATTGATAAAAATATGACCGAGCGCCGTTTCACCTTTAAGGACATTAAAAGGGCTTCTAATCAGGTTGCAAACTATTTCTCTTCTCTTGGAATTAAAAGGGGAGATAAGGTTATGCTTGTTCTTAAGAGACATTATCAGTTCTGGTTTAGTATGATAGCTCTTCATAAAATAGGCGCTGTTGCAATACCTGCAACCAATCAGCTTAAGGACCACGATTTTGAATATAGATACAATGCGGCAGGCGTTAGCGCTATTGTTTGCACCGCCGATGGAGATACCGCCGAGATAGCCGAGAGAGCGGCTAAAAACTGCCCTCAGGTTAAAACACTTATAATGGTTGGCGGAAATAGAGAGAATTGGCACGATTTCGATAGTGAATACAGCCGTTTTTCAGGTAAATTTGACCGCACCGTAGATACCTCTTCGGGCGATGAGGCAGCCCTTATGTTCTTTACATCGGGAACAACAGGCAATCCTAAGATGGCATGCCATAAGCACACTTATGCACTCGGCCATTTTGTAACCGCAAAGTATTGGCATTGCTGCGAGAGGGACGGACTCCACCTCACCATTTCGGATACAGGCTGGGGAAAATCTCTTTGGGGCAAGCTTTATGGTCAATGGCTTTGCGAGGGAGCGGTTTTTGTTTATGACTTTGACCGCTTTAATGCTGATGAAATTTTGCCGATGTTTGCAAAATATAATATAACAACATTTTGCGCACCCCCAACAATGCTTCGAATGCTTGTTAAGAGCGACCTTTCGAAATTCGATTTATCCTCAATTCATCATATGACAACTGCAGGCGAAGCTTTAAATCCTGAGGTTTTCAAGCAGTTTAAGGATGCAACAGGTCTTGAAATTATGGAGGGCTTCGGTCAAACCGAAACAACCCTTACTATTGCAAACCTTTCAGGCACCGTTCCAAAGGTTGGATCTATGGGCAAGGCTTCTCCTCAGTATGATGTTGATATAGTTGACCCTGAGGGCAACCCCGTAGCAGATGGCGAGGTTGGCGAAATCGTTATTAGAACTGACAAGAATGTTCCTTGCGGACTCTTTAAAGAATACTATCTTGATGACGAAAAGACTAAAGATGCTTGGTATGATGGTATGTATCACACAGGGGATACCGCTTGGCGAGATGAGGACGGTTATTTTTGGTATGTTAGCCGTATTGATGATGTTATCAAATCTTCGGGTTATAGAATAGGTCCGTTTGAAATAGAAAGCGTTATTATGGAACTTCCTTATGTTCTTGAATGCGGTGTTTCGGCAGCTCCTGATGAGGTTAGAGGTCAGGTTGTTAAGGCTAGCATCGTTCTTGTTGAGGGAACCGAGGGCACCGATGAGCTCAAAAAGGAAATTCAAAAATATGTTAAGGAGCATACTGCACCTTATAAATATCCAAGAATTGTTGAGTTCAAAACCGAGCTTCC
>JAEIGA010015999.1_pt1 | contig 11416 bp, 19 predicted proteins | sample 9270691 | NCBI WGS metagenome assembly JAEIGA01 (sample SAMN17057246, study PRJNA624740) | gut metagenome | biome: biome; isolation source: fecal sample | host: Bos grunniens | place: China: Xizang | collected 2019
ACAAAATTGATGGTAAATGGGATTTAATTATTGCTCATCCACCTTGCCAAAAGTTATCTTGTGCAGGTGCAGTCAATCTTGGTAGAAAAGGTTGTGCTTGTGAGACTCCCGAATGGAGAGAAAAATTTTTCAATGATAGAACAGAGGCAGTTATATTTTTTATGCAGTTTATGGCTTGTAATTGCGATAAGGTTTGTGTTGAAAATCCTGTTGGATATATGAATACACATTACAGAAAACCCGACCAATTTGTAGAGCCGTTTCAGTTTGGCGACCCGTGGAAGAAAAAGACGGGTTTGTGGTTAAAGGGATTAAATCCATTAAAACCAACCAACATTGTAACACCGTCAGGAAAATGGGTGCAACAAAACAGAATGGGTCAACCGCCCAAATCGGAAGCTTGGGAAGTTGTAGGATTTACTGATGCAAAAACAAGGTCAAAGACTTTTGAGGGCGTAGCCAAAGCGATGGCTGAACAATGGGGATAAGGAGGATCTATGAAGTACCAAAAGATTGCATTTGATGAGGTTAAGAATGCCTACGTAATTGCTCAACGGGACGATGCAGGGCAATTGATTGCGACTTACACAGCTTATCCCAATTTCACTAACGGAACGTTCTCGTGTTATCCAAGAACGGTTGTCAAGGGAGAAAAATTCAGAGGTAAGATAAAGATCAATATGGATGAGGTTGAATCGTAGGATTTAGGAGGATGTATGAAAGTTAAAGTACCAAGAGATTACCACCAAATGTCACAGTCGCAAAAGAAGCGCATTGAGAACTACATAGTCGAGATGGCTACTGAGGCTGCGAGAAAACAGGAAGAGCACGACTGCCGTGTTGTGCTCGACCTGTACATGAAAATGATGTGCTGCGTTCTTCACGACGCATTTGGCTTTGGTGAGAGGCGACTCGTTCGCTTCATTGCAAATCACAAGAGAGTATTTGCACGTCAGAACAAGCTTGTTTCAAGAGGAGAACAAATAGGTTACCTCAATACAAGAATGGCTGAAATATTTAAAAAAGACGGCTTCCCACAACAGTTCATTGACGATATCGTCGGTGAGGTTGAAATTGTGGATGCGCCGAAGGAGGAAAAAGATGGCTGAAGTTAAATGGATCAAGATTGTGCCGGACGTTTTCGACGACGACAAGATAAAGCTGATTGAAAATATGCCCGATGGAGATAGCATAATCGTGGTTTGGTTTAAATTGCTTTGTCTTGCCGGTAAGCAAAACCGAGACGGATTTTTAATGCTCAATGACAAGATTGCTTACACCGAAGAAATGCTTTCCACAATATTCCGTAGACCAATCAGCACAGTTAGATTTGCTCTAAAAACATTTGAGCAGTTCGATATGATTAATATCATTGACGGTGCGGTTTGTATCACCAATTGGGAGAAGCATCAGAACGTGGATAGATTGGCTGAAATTAGGGAATATAACCGCTTGGCTCAACAAAAATCAAGGTCAAAAAAGAAGCTTTTAGCTGATGTCAATGACAATGTCAATGACAAGTCAATGACAAGTCAACGATGTCACGAGATAGAAGAAGATATAGAAGAAGATTTAGAAAAAGAATATCATTCATTCAATCTATCGTGCGAGAGCGAAAAAGAAATTCTTATTGGAGATGAATACACCCGCAAATTATTGGGTGGTATAGGTAAAAACAAAGTCTTTTTGAGTGATCTACAAATCGGTGACCTTCTCGATAAAATGTCGGTTGATGAGTTTAACCACTATGTTTCAATTGTTGCCGAGAACGAACTGAAGGGACACAAATACAAAAAGAAAACTCACTACCAAGCTATATTGGATATGGCAAGGAAAGACAGAAAGATATAGGAGGGATTCAAAATGGCTAAATACAACGTTCTCGCTCGCAGAAACTCTAACTCGGATTGGACTGCGTGGACTAATACCCGTTCGAAACGAACTGCTGCGCATGCGATTAAAGTGATTATGTCGTACGGTTACCAATGGACTCTCGAAAAACCGATGACGCAAACTTCGTTCCTTGCCACTTGCTATGCTAAAGGAATTAGCCCTGCTCGTGCTAAATTGTTCGCTAAAGGTAGGGCTCATTTTACAAGTCACGATATTAATTATTTGCTTAAGGAGGAACAGGAACGTGGAAAAGAGTAACAAAGAGCCAAATGCAAGTAAATGTGTTTGCTTAAAGTGCTATAAGATGCATTGCAAATCAAGGAGCAAAGACAAAGAGTATTGCCCTGAATTTAACGAACTGAAAAAGAAAGGAAAATATCAGCTATGAGATATACATATAAACTTAAAGAATTAGTCAAAGAGCTTTGCGAAGAATCCACTTGCCACCATAAATGCCCAACCACAGATGATTGTATTGTTGAAGATGATGCAAAAGAATTATTCAAACAAGCATTGGTTGAGGGTGTGAATAGACACATTGACAAAGCCATTGAGAAAGAAAAGCAGATTAAGGAAATGGCGAGAACACTTTGTGTTGCGAAAATCTGTCACAAAAAAAAGAGAGCAAACTGCATTGGTCTTGGAGATTGTCCCCAAAGCAGAGAGGTTGCCGAACACCTTTACAACGCAGGTTACCGAAAGCAGAGCGAGGGGGAGTGGAAGATAGCTGTAGATTCCGTTGAAGCTACTTTTATATGCTCCGAGTGTGGAGATTTTTATATCGAAGCTGACCCTGAAGCAGAACCTAAATACAATTTCTGCCCCAACTGCGGAGCGAAAATGAAAGGGGGTAAGTGATATGAAATCACAAGAGTATTTTGAAAAGTATTTTGAAAATGCAAAGAGTATTGAAGAAATCGCCCAAAACGGCAATTAAATGTTTCAGGATATGTTAAAAGAAATTGATGAAATCAAGAAACAAAGAAAAGTAAAGACATTTGACGGAACAGTAGGGATTGTTAGGGAACTCAACGATAAATGGAATGCTGTTGCAGGAAAAGTCGAGCGTAAGTTTTCTGAAAAAGTTATAAAGCGCAATGTGGTTTGGAATTTGCTCTTATCAAAAGTTGATGAGAGTTTGTATCCTCGTAAACCCGATTGAAAGGAGAATGAATATGGCACAAAGGAGAAATTGCAAACATCAAGGATTTGCTTATGCAAAGAATGGATATAAAGATATTCATATAATTTGTGATTATGATGGCGAATGTCATAAAAAAGAGTATTGTAAAAAATGCGAATATTATGTGCCTCGCACATTAGATGAAGCACCGAAAATGAAAGGCGGTGAGGAGTCATGATTGAATTGAAACCGTGTCCTTTTTGTGGGGGGGAATCGAATTTTATAGGCGAAACCGCAACCATTAAATGTAAAAATTGTGGGGGTGCTTTTCTTGTTACAAGTCCACTTAAGAGCCGATACGAAGTAGCAAGAGCGTGGAACACACGCAAGAGCCAGAAAAAGCAGTTTGATGATACTTGCCCTGTTTGTGGTGTTGGGAAAGCAGAGGGGGAAATATCAACTATACCTTGTTTTGAAAGCAAGTTCGGTAGCAAAGAGGTGTACCGCTTGGTTTGTAATCACTGTGGGCGAAAAACAATGCCTTGTGAAACTATAGAGGAATCAGAACGAAGATGGATGGAGGAAGAATGATATGGCACGATGTGAAGATTGTATTCACTATGGATTATGCAAAATATACTCAGACTTTATTAGAAACCACGATTGTGAATTGTTTGTTGACAAAGCCGATGTTGTACCAGTATGTCGTTAAACACGGAGAACTGACACTTGAACAACAATTTGCCGAACTCAAAAAGAAATACACGGAAAGCGAGGACAAGGGATGAAAACGGTCGGTCAAGTTATTAGAGAAAAACGAATTGAGAACGGTTGGTCCCTTACGCAGCTATCTATGAAAATCGGAGCTGACCCAAGCACTATATCGAAGTGGGAAAATCACAACAGGACGCCTCACCGTAGATTTGTGCTGAAAATGACGAGAATATTTAATTGCACCGTCGATGAACTTTTTGGATATAGATATGAACGAGAACATGATTTATAACCAAGCTCTTGAGGACTTCGCCAAGAGGCTTAATACTTACTACGGACACCTTGACACCACTCAAGGTGCTTCCGTTCAATATTTCGTTGAACAAATTAAAAGAGAATTAACAAAGGAGGTACGGGATGAGCATTGAAAAAACTTGGCAGGACAAGTTTGTTAAATGCCCTTACTATCAAGGCACGGACAAAAACAAAATAGTTTGCGAAGGCTTTGTTGAGCATACAAGACTGGCATTTATATTCACCAATGATTCCGATAGAAGACATTACCTTGAGGGCATTTGTTCAGGCATTAAGGGTTGTACCGTATGCCCCATTAACAAGATGCTCACCAACATATACGAGGCACTTTATGAAGAATAAATACTATAACAAAAAGACGTACACTTCAGACGGTATCAAACACGATTCGCAAAAGGAAGCTACTCGCTGGGCTGAACTTAAACTCCTCCAACGTGCAGGGGAAATATCAGACCTTCAAAGGCAGGTCGAATTTGAATTGATCCCCAATCAGTACGAGGTGGTTGAGAGAGTTTCGAAGACCGGAAAACCACTCAAGCCCGAAACGAAGCTCGTCGAACGCAAGGTTTGCTACATAGCCGATTTCGTTTACACCGACAAGAACGGGAACAGGGTGGTCGAGGACACCAAGAGCGAGATCACTCAAACTCCGGTGTTTGTGGTTAAACGCAAATTGATGCTGTTCGTTCACGGCATTAAGGTCAAAATTGTATAGAGAAAATAGGGGGAGTTCTTCTCCCTATTTTTTTGTCTCAAGGGGGGGTATCATTTGCCTTTTTATTTGTACTACAATGGGTTTATAAAACAACGAAAGGGGGATTGCCTGTGGATTGGAAGGCAATTAAAACCGAATATATCACAGGTGATATCTCTTACCGAAAGTTAGCGGAAAAGCATAAAATCCCATTCTCAACACTGAGGGATAAGGCGGTAGCGGAACAATGGTACAAACAAAAGGAACAAAACCGTAACAGAATCATAACAAAGAGTATTGAGCAAATTGTTGAGAAGGAAAGCACTAAATTGGCAAAGACCGATGATAAGTATTACCGCATTCTCGACAAGCTTTTTGACAAGGCGGAAGAACTCGTTGAAAACACTCCAATTTGGCAACCACAAATGTTAAAGGATATGGCAACAACGATGAAATATCTAAAAGAGTGCAAGAGTATTAAATCCGACGTGGATATCCGTGAACAAGAAGCTCGCATCAAGAAGCTTGAGGCTGAGGTGAATGCCGAAAACAAGGACACCAAGGTTACAGTTGAAATCGTCGGTGATCTTGAGAATTGGAGTAAGTGATGAACAAGAATACACTATTGCACATTATTCAAGGTGCTGCAGTCGGTGTCGGTGCGATATTACCGAGTGTAAGCGGTGGGTTACTGTGTGTTGCGTTCGGTATTTATGAAGCTCTGATGGAGTTATACACGGCTCCCATCAAAGCGATCAAGAAGAATTGGAAGATGTTTGTCCCATTTGGATTGGGCTGGGTGATTGGATTCGTATTGCTTGCGAGAGTATGTGAACGATTCTTCTCGGTATATCCCAATGTGGCAGTTATGCTCTTTCTTGGATTGATTTGCGGGACCTTACCGAATATGTTCAAGGGCAGTGAGGTATCAGGTAGTAAGACAAGCTGGACCCCGTTGGTTGTGTCAGTGCTTATGTCCTACATACTGTTCCACATCATTGAGGGTGGGCAGGGCATAAACGTTCCCGCAAACTTTTGGAGCTTTGTGTTCTGCGGTGTGTTGTGGGGGCTCAGTATGATAGTTCCGGGGCTTTCCTCGTCAACGTTGCTGATTTACCTTGGCTTATATGTACCGCTCGCAGACGGCATAGCTTCACTTAATTTGAGTGTTCTTGCACCGATGGGTATTGGTATAGCCCTAACTGTTACAACTATATCAAGGCTGGTTAATTGGCTCTACAAGACGCACCGTACTGTTACAACAAGAACTATCTTAGGTTTTGTTATAGCATCATCACTTAAGACTGTGCCGAACCACTTCAATGGTGGTTGGGATATGGCGATATCACTCCTTTGCTGTGCGGTGGGGTTTGTGCTTGCTGTGTTGATGGAGAGAAGGAGCAACCAATGAAAGTAAAGATTGACGCACCAAGTGTTAAACAACAGCAGTTCCTGATGGCTAAAACTAAGCACATCGGTTTCGGAGGAGCTCGTGGTGGTGGAAAGAGTTGGTCGGTTAGAACCAAAGGGAAGCTACTTGCGTTTCAATATGCAGGGATAAAGATACTTATAGTCAGACGCACCTACCCTGAATTGATTAACAACCACATCAAAGTGCTGCGACCTGAATTGCTTGGTGTCGCAACGTACAACGACAAGGACAAGGTGTTAAAGTTCGTCAACGGCTCAACTATCAATTTCATGTACTGCGATAACGACAAGGACTTGGATAGATTGCAGGGACAAGAGTATGACGTTATATTTCTTGACGAAGCAACGCAGCTCTCTGAACATCAGATGAAGACAATTACGGTTTGTTGCCGTGGTGTTAATGATTTCCCCAAAAGAATTTACTACACCTGCAACCCAGGTGGGCAGGGACATTCGTATGTTAAACGCATTTTTATAGACAAAAAGTATGAGGCTGGGGAAGACCCAAACGATTACACATTTATACAATCACTTGTCACTGATAACAAGGTGCTTATGGAGAGTCAGCCCGACTATATTAAGCAACTTGAGGCACTCCCACCAAAGCTTAGGAAGGCTTGGCTTGAGGGAGATTGGAATATTTTCGAAGGCATGTTCTTTGAGGAGTTCAGAGACACACCCGACCTTGATCTTTGTTACAAGGCTGGTATAACACCGGAAGATGCGGTTAAGCAAAGACGATTTACGCACGTTATAGAGCCTTTTGACATACCAAGAGGGTGGAATATAATGCGCTCGTACGACTTTGGATATAACAAACCTTGGTCGTTAGGATATTGGGCTATCGACTATGACGGTGTGTTATATCGCATTGTGGACGTATACGGCTGGAACGGGAATCCCGATGAAGGTAACAAGTGGACTCCAGACGAACAGTTCAAGTACATATCCGAGTTGGAACAAACACACCCGATGTTAAAAGACCGGAAAATAGTGGATAGTGTGGCTGACCCAGCTATTTGGGACTCGTCTCGTGGCGAGAGCATAGCGGACACAGCTACAAGGTACGGAATACACTTCACTCCGGGCGACCATAAACGAATAGCGGGCTGGATGCAGTTCCATTACAGGCTCCAGTTTGACGAGAACGGATATCCACGAATGTACTTTTTCAACACCTGCGAGACTTGTCGCAGGGTTATTCCGTTGATGATGTACAGCGAGACCAATCCCGAAGACATAAACACAAAGCTCGAAGACCACTGTCCCGACGAAATCAGGTATATGTGTATGTCAAGACCAATTAAACCGATTATACCCGAAGAAAAGCGAGTTATTTACAGCGACCCGCTTGACCAATTTAAGAATAACAAGAACGTTATCAGACGTTATTAGGAGGTTAAATGATATTAGATAATCCAAACCTTGATAAAACAATCCCAATTGAACAAACGATGCCAATTGGTGCAAATCAGTTGACCGAACTCACAAAGATTCTACAGGAATACAAGGCAGGCAAGGCGAATCTGGAAAGACGAGTGATTGCGGCGGAAAACTGGTGGAAGTTGAGAAACTCTACCGAGGAACAATCTGCAAGTGAGTTGATGACAAACGGCTTTACCTCACGTTCAGCTTGGCTTCACAATGTAATTGTGACAAAGCACGCCGATGCTATGGAAGCATATCCTGAACCGAACGTGTTGCCCCGTGAAATGGGGGACAAGGGCGAAGCGAGAATGCTTTCTGACATTATCCCTTGCATACTTGAACAGAATGACTTCGAAAAAACATACAGCGACGTTATGTGGCGCAAGACAAAGGGTGGCACGGGTGTGTATAAGGTTGTGTGGAACAAAAACAAGCACAACGGACTCGGTGATATCGAGGTGTCTTGTGTAAATCTTCTCAATTTGTTTTGGGAAGCTGGTATCACGGACATTCAAAAGTCGAGATATGTATTCCAAACTGAACTATATGACAAGGATTTGCTCAAGCAAATGTATCCCGAACAGTTAAAGGACGGAGTTAAGGGCGACGCATTCACTGCGGCAAAGTTCCTTTATGACGACCACGTTAAGACCGATAACAAGGCGACAGTAATTGAGTGCTATTACCACAAGTACGTGGAAGGGAAGAACACTCTTCAGTACATTAAGTATGTTGGAGACAAGGTGCTATACGCTACTGAAAACGATATGGAGCCCGTTGCAGACCCATTCACAGGCGAGCAGAAACCACCTATGGCGGTTACAGGCTTGTATGACCACGGATTGTACCCATATGTATTTGATGCACTCTATCCAATTGAGGGTAGCCCTTGTGGATACGGATACATCGACATTGGTCAGTCACCACAGACCTTGATTGACGTGCTTGAGACTTGTTTCGCACGTAACGCACGTGCAGGAGCTATGCCAAGATACTTCGGTAGGAACGGTAGTAGCATTAACGAGGAGGAGTTCCTCGACCTTTCGAAGACAATTGTACACGTTGAGGGTAACCTTAACGAGGACTATATTAGAAAAATTGACGTTGGCTCAATCGATGGCTCATATATGAACTTGATGCAGTGGGCCGTTGATGAATTGAGAGAAACAAGTGGTAACAACGAGACCGCAACGGGTGGTGTTCCGTCCGGTGTGACATCGGGTGCCGCAATTGCTGCTATTCAGGCAGCATCGGGCAAGGGTAGTAAAGACGCAACAAAGGGTTCTTACAGAGCTTTTGGCAAGGTTGTTGAGCTTTGTATCGAGCTTATTCGTCAGTTCTACACAATGCCACGTAAATTCCGTGTGCTTGGTCAGTATGGTGCGGAACAGTACATAACCTACACCAACGAGAAGCTTCAGGCACAGCAACAGCAGGGCTTTGGTGACGATATGGGTATGAGATTGCCTGTATTTGACGTTAAGATATCTGCTCAAACAAAGAATGTATATACAAAGGTTACACAAAACGAGCTTGCACTTCAGTTCTTCAACCTCGGTTTCTGCAATCCACAGATGACCGACCAGAGCTTGATGTGTCTCGATATGATGGACTTTGACGGAAAAGACGCAATAATGCAGAAGATCAGTCAGAATGGCACGATGTTTGACAAGCTTCAGCAGTATATGCAGATGTCTCTTACTTTGGCACAGGTTGCAGCTCCCCAGTATGTACAGCAGATTGCTATGGATATGCAAGCAACAACAGGGCAGGCACCACAGATGCCTCAGGGAGGGGCGGTAGAACTCACTCAGACCGATTCAATGACGGGTATGAGTAAAGAGGAAGCACCCACCGTTGAAAAGGCCAGAGCACAGGCAGAGGCGGCCTCACAGCCTAACTTATGACAAGGATAACTTATAGCCCGCAAAATCTAACACTTGCTATACGGGGACATGCTGAGTATGCCGAAGCGGGCAAGGATATTGTGTGCGCTTCGGTCAGCATCCTTGGAATGACAATAGCACAATTTGCGGGCAAATTAAAAGACGAGGGGCTTGCTAACCCCGAAATAATTGTGGAGAAGGGCGATTTATATATTGACATTAATCCCAACACATACACAGATTACGAAGATGTGTTGTGGGTGGTTGATAACATGTGCGCAGGATTTGAACTGCTCGCCCAACAATATCCAGATAACGTAAAGTATATAAATCTTGACGATTTTATATAGGACTCGCCAACCTAATTGGCAGATTATATCGGAGGATTTACTCATTTATGAACATTTTTGATTGGTTTGACCTTCAGCTTTTCGGTGGTGAGGGCGCAGGTGCAGGTGCATCTGGTGGCACTTCAACGGGAGAAGGCGGAGGACAGGCTTCGGGCGATGGTGCGACTGTTGCCGCCGAACAGCGATTGAGGGAGTTGGGTGTTCCTGCAGATCGAGCACGAAAAAGAGCGAGTAAGATGGCAACGTCTATGCCTGCTGCAGAGGGCAAGAGTACATCTAACACAGTGACCGCCACTGGAGACAACAATAAACCCACCACGGAAGAAGGGGAAACAAATTCACCTCCTCGTTTAACTTGGGATGATATCAAACGTGACCCCAAATACAAGAAGGCATATGACGACGAGATGCAAAGGGCGATTATGTCACGCCTTAAGACAGAGCGTAACGCCTCACAAGCCGCCAAGGACGCACTTTCTGCGATGGCTCCTGCTATGGAAGTTATGGCGAGAAAATACGGTCTTGATGCCAAAAATATGGACTACAAAGCATTGGCTAATGCAATCAACAACGATGACGCATACTACGAGCAGAAAGCAATCGAGATGGGAACATCAATTGAGACCGCTAAACGTGTAGACCAGATGGAACGAGAGGATGCAAGACGAAAAGAGCAGGAAAAAATTGCACTGGAAGACCAAGCAAGACGTGCTCATATCGTTAAGCTTGCACAGCAGGGAGAAGCACTAAAAGCTACTTTCCCCACGTTTAATCTTGGCGAAGAGTTACGCAACCCAACGTTCGCACGTCTTGTTGACCCAAGAGTAGGTATGAGCGTAGAGGACGCATATCACGCAGTACACCGCAAAGAAATCCAAGCGGCACAAATGCAGTATGCGGCTAAAAAGACCGCAGAGAATATGTCCAACGCAATCCAAGCAGGGCAAAAGAGACCCGACGAGCTTGGTGCATCAGGGCAAGCACCTTCCGTGAGTACATTCGACTATAAAAATGCGAGCAAAGAACAAAGAGAAGCCCTCAAGAGACAGATTAGAGAGGCACATGCTCGTGGGGAGAAATTGTATCCACACTAAAACAACTTAATACGGACGATTTCTCCTATATAAACACAACAAATATTTAAGGAGAAATTAATTATGAAAAACTATTTTATTTTTGACCTTCAGCTCTTTGCTGAAGTAAACACAACTGTAAACAAGACAACTGACAGTGCACTTAACCCAACACTTAAGATATTCTACGACACAGAGCTTCTTGAAAATGCTCGTGCAGAAATGTACTATGCACAGTTTGGAAAGAAGCAGCCTCTTCCTGCTGGTAACGGCAAGACAGTAGAATGGAGAAAATGGAACACATGTGCAAAGGCAACAGAGCTTCAGGAAGGTGTAATTCCCACAGGTCAGACATTTGGTATGACAGCACTTACAGGCAACATTGCTCAGTACGGTACATACGCAACAGTATCCGACGTACTTGAACTTACAGCATACGATGACATCATCCTTGGTGCTACTGAAGAAATGGGTGCTTCTGCTGCGGAAACACAGGAAACACTTATTAG
>JAEIGA010016000.1_pt1 | contig 11416 bp, 6 predicted proteins | sample 9270691 | NCBI WGS metagenome assembly JAEIGA01 (sample SAMN17057246, study PRJNA624740) | gut metagenome | biome: biome; isolation source: fecal sample | host: Bos grunniens | place: China: Xizang | collected 2019
GGCCTTCACGGCGATGCGTGCCCGTGGTGCTAAGATGACTGACGTTGCAATCATCATCGTTGCGGCCGACGACTGCATCATGCCTCAGACCGTTGAGGCAATCAACCACGCTCAGGCGGCAGGTGTTCCTATGGTATTTGCAATCAATAAGATCGATAAGCCTGGTGCTAATCCGGAGAAGATTCGTGAGCAGCTTTCGAATATGAATATCCTCGTTGAGGACTGGGGTGGTAAGTTCCAGTGCCAGGAGATTTCTGCAAAGAAGGGTATCAATGTGGACCAGCTTCTTGACAAGGTGCTCCTCGAGGCCGAGATGCTCGATCTCAAGGCAAATCCTAACCGTCGCGCGTCAGGTGCCGTGATCGAGTCATCACTCGACAAGGGTCGTGGATACCTTGCTACAGTTCTCGTTCAGAACGGAACAATGAGAGTGGGTGACGTCATGCTTTCGGGTAGCTTCACAGGTAAGGTGAAGGCTATGTACAATGAGCGTGGTCAGAAGGTGACTGAGGCAGGTCCTTCAACTCCGGTTTCAGTTCTCGGTCTTAACGGTGCTCCTACAGCGGGTGAGACATTCAATATCATGGCAGACGAGAAGGAGGCCAAGGATATTGCAAACAAGCGTGAGCAGCTCATCCGTATCCAGGGTATCAAGACCCAGAAGCATATGACTCTCGAGGAGATCGGTCGTCGTATCGCTATCGGAAACTTCAAGGAACTCAACGTCATCGTCAAGGGAGACGTGGACGGTTCAGTGGAGGCCCTCTCGGATTCAATCATCAAGCTCTCTACAGAGGAGGTTCGCGTGAATGTCATCCACAAGGCTGTGGGTGCTATCTCGGAGTCAGATATCCTCTTGGCTGCAGCTTCAGATGCAATCATCATCGGTTTCCAGGTGCGTCCTATGCCTTCAGCGCGTAAGCTTGCTGAGAAGGAGGAGATCGAGATCCGTCTCTACTCAGTCATCTACGACTGTATCAACGAACTCAAGAGCGGTATCGAGGGTATGCTTGAGCCAGAACAGAAGGAGGTTGTCACTGCAACTGCTGAGGTTCAGGAGACATTCAAGATATCCAAGGTCGGTACCATTGCTGGATGTATCGTACGCGAGGGTAAGCTCCAGAGAACTGCGAAGGTGCGCGTGATCCGCGACGGTATCGTAGTCTACACTGGCGAACTCGGTTCACTCAAGAGATTCAAGGATGATGTCAAGGAGGTTCACATGGGTAACGACTGTGGTCTCAACATCAAGGGCTACAACGACATCAAGATCGGTGACGTGGTCGAGGCCTACACAATCGAGGAAATCAAGAGAACCCTCTAAAAGAGGTTTACATAAGATGTATAGCGGGAATGTCAGATATGGCGTTCCCGCTATATTATATATAAGGTATAATGGTTCTTAGGGTAATGAGGATAGCTTTTTGGGAAATTTTGTTACAAAATAATTACAGGATTGTTGCAAAAATGCTACAAGAATATTAAATTTGTGTCTTCATCGCGTTTCGCAAAATATGTAATAATCAAAAACTACAATAATTATGACAAAGAAAAATCATGCTGCGGGCTTATATCAGGCTCCGACAATTGAATTTGTAGAGGTTTGCTCAGAAGGCGTTTTGTGTGCAAGTCCTGATGTTGAGAAGGAACTTGAAGATCTCTTCGAACACGCTGGTCATTGGGGAAATTAATTAAACTAAAATAATAACTTAAATTCAAAATTTATGAAAAAAGTGCTTATGTCATTGGCAGCCGTTGCAGCGGTATTCGCTGGTTGCCAGAAGCCGGAGCTCGAGGTAGCACCGGTAGAAGTGAAGGATGCGTTCACTGCATCTGTAGAGAACTTTGACGCTACAAAGACAGCTTTGGATGGCAATCATGTAGTATGGTCAGCTGCTGACCAGCTCGCTATCTTCCAGGGCTTTGGTGTTGCTGACTTGTATGAGATTGCAGATGCTTCTGCAGGTTCATCAAGCGCGAAGTTCGTTCATAAGACATCTGGTCTTGGTGACGATTTCTTCGGTGGTATTGAAATGAACGACCCACGTAACGTTGCTTTCTATCCATATGCTGAGGGTCTTGGCGCATATTCTGAGGAAGGCGCTTGGGTGGTTACTAACGTAACTCTTCCTGCTACTCAGGTTTACTCTGAGAACAGCTTTGGTAACGGTGCATTCCCAATGGTTGCTGTTACTGAGACTATGGATGACCACAACTTGAGATTCAAGAACGTTCTTGGTGCTGTTAAGTTCCAGTTCACAGGATCTGCTGTAGTTAAGTCTATCGCATTGAAGGGTAACAATGGTGAGGTTCTCGCTGGTAAGGCAACCGTAACAGCTCATGATGGTTTCGAGACTCCATCTGTAGTTCTCGCAGAAGATGGTGCAACAGAGGTTGTTCTTGACTGCGGTGAGGGCGTTCAGCTTAGCTCTGAGGCTACAAACTTCGTAGTTGCACTTCCTCCAGTTGAATTCGAGAAGGGTTTCACAGCAACAGTAACATACACAAACGGCAAGACTTACACTGTTGAGGCTACTGCTGCTAACGAGGTTCTTCGTTCAGGTATCCTCGCTATGCCAGAGGTTGAGCTTTTTGTATCTGAGACTCTTGGTGATGTGACTCTTATAACTTCTGCAAGCATGACAGAAGTTAGCCTTAAGGTTGCAATCGAGAATGCTGAGGCTACAGGTTTCTACGGTATGTTCATGAGACCTGAAATGTGGACAATGGTACAGGAGTACATTGCTATGGAGGCGGTTTCATTTGCCGATATCCTTAGCGGAATGATGGGTACGGAGTTGCCATGTCTTCTCTATGAGGGTACTACATACACTGGTAAGCTTTCTGAGTTCGGTATCGCTCCAGAATACCTGGAGTGGGATATGTACAACATGATTCAGCCAGATAACAGCTATATCGTAGGTATCGTTCCTGTACTTCCAGGTAAGGAGGAGTACACATTGGCTGATGCTCAGGTATTCACAGTTTCAACTAACTCATTCTCTTATGGTGCTGAGCTCGCTCTTCCTGAATATGAAGTTGAAGAGGGCTATAATACAACAACTGTGACATTTGCTCCTTCTGAAGAGATTGCTTATGCAATGTATGAATACTTCAAAGTTGAGGATGGTGTGGTTCTTCCTAATCAGGATTGGATGACTGGCGAGCCTATCAACTTCCCAACTCAGGATAATTATATCGGCTCTATCACAAATGATGCATACTATGATTCAGAAGAAGGATTCTCTGTGGATGTATCAAATGACTACGAGGTACTTCCAGGTGTTGAGTACAAGCTTTGTGTAATGCTTGTTGATGCAGCAGGTAAGACTGCCCTCCATATTATTGATGTGAAGACTCTTGCAATTCCATACGCTGAGGAGCTTGCAGTTTCATTCGACGGAGCTCCTGAGTATTCTGCAACAGATAACTCAGTTTGGTCATATGTTAATGTTCCAGCTGGTGCAGTTAAGCTTTACTACACTTTTAACAGGACTGCAACATATACAGAGTACAATGCTGCTACTACACTCGTAGGTATTCTTCAGGGTACTACAGGTTTCGATTTTGTTGACCTGACTGCAGAGGGTGCTGTTGTTGATGGCCAGGTTGAGCTTCATACCATGGTACTGAACAACAACAAATATGGCGATGTTAAGATGGCAGTACACGTTGCTGCTGTTGATGCTGAGGGCAATATCAGCCAGTGGACTTCATCAGAGGTTGTTACTGCACCTAAGCAGCAGTAATTCAGATTAAAGTCTATTACTTATATGGAAGCTGCCATGCTTGACATGGCAGCTTCTTTGTTTATCTCAAACGAAAAATCCTTTTGTAGATGAAGAGGGTAACTGCTTTGACATTCTTGATTGCTTCTGTATTTGTCGGGTGTGAAATTATTACGCCTCTAGAAAATATGGAAGACGTAGAAGATGGTAGCCAATTGGATGATGGGGCGGTGAAGGATACGATTGCCGCTGACCTTGCTCCGGAACCTTCTTGGAAAACAGGGTCTTATGAGTTTGGAAGGACCTGCGATTGTGACTACACTCCGCCGACAATAGATATGTGGGTCTATCCGGAAATTGGCCAAAGGGTTGACAGCATATATGCCTGGTATGACGAATTGGTTGCAGAGTATCCTCAGTATGTTTCACGGGAGAACTGCGACTCGATCGTGGCTGAAACAGGGCTTGTCAAGCCATCCTCAATCAGCCATTTGCCAATGTATATCTATAAGTTTACTCCTCCGAAGGCGCCCAATGCAAGTGGCCCGGATGTTACTGAATCAAGTGTCAATCGTATCAAGGCCTTGATTTTGACCGGAACCCACTCTGAGTATATAGCAATCTGGGATTGTCTGAACACAATGCGTCTTGTGTGCAGGAACTGGAAGGAGGACAAGAATCTGGAAGAACTGAGATGGAATGCCGATATATACATAATCCCATGCTTTAACCTCTATGGAGTCGATAATGGTACGCGTACGAATGAGAATGGCATCGATCTGAATCGAAATGCTCCAACTGAAGATTGGTGTTGCATTGATGATGCTCAAGTTTATAGCGGAACAGAACCGGCAACTGAATACTCGATAAAGCTTCTGATGCATTATCTGTCGGTCTTGCGGCCGCAGGTATTTATCGATCATCATAATACAAATGTAGGCGTCGGTGATGATGAGGGGGATGGCAAGAATATGATTTACGTTCATTCCATGGACCAGTTAGCTCTTGATATCGCCGGTGTTGTGATATCCCAGATGACAAGAAAGTGGAAGATGCGCTATACTGATACTTTTCCTTCGATGGAGGAGGATCCGACCACTCTGTATGGCTTTGCATGTAAGGATGATATTCCGGGGTCAATTGCAAAATATGTCTATGAGCAGGGCATATTTTCAAGTATTTATGAAAGTAATTCCGGCATATTATACAAGGATGGCATTTATTCGGTTCAAAACAGAGTGTCAAATAATGAACTGGTGACCACATGTGCTACAGAAGGTTTTATCAATTATCTCATACGGACATTAAAGGTTTGTTCTGAAGAGATGGGCGTTATGCATAAATAAATGCGGTATATTCAGCATTTTCTCAGTAAAAAGCTATTAAAGTTGAGTCAATCGTTGTATATTTGTATAAACTAAAATTAATATCAATGAAAAAAATAGCCGTTTTGTTGGCAGCGGTGGCAGCAACTTTTGCCAGTTGCCAAAAACCTGTTCTTGATGAGCCGGTTGAAGTGAAGGATACCTTCACAGCTTTTGTAGAGGAGTTTGATTCTCCGACAAAGACATCAATGAATTCAAATAAGCAGCAGCTCTGGTCAGCAGGTGATGAGCTTGCTATTTTCCGTGGTAATCTCGTTGCTGATGAGTATAAGTTGGCTGATGAGTGTGCTGGTACAACATCAGGAATCTTCAAGTCGGTTTCTGGTGGTGCAGCTGGTACTGCTGTTCCTTGCAATGTTGCATACTATCCATATGCTGAAGGTCAGAGCCTTAAAGCAACAGAGGCAGGTTATGAGCTTTCTGTTGAACTTCCTGAGACTCAGCTCTATGCGCAGAACAGTTATGGCGTCGGTGCATTCCCTATGGTTGCTGTCACTACTGATGTGAATGATAGAGTCCTGAAGTTCAAGAACGTTGCAGGTGCAATGAATCTTCAGTTCAAGGGTACTCAGAAGGTGGTTTCAGTTAAGGTTAAGGGTAATGCAGGCGAGGTTCTTTCAGGTGCTGCTGTCGTTGCTGCTGGTTCAACTCCTTCAGTTCAGATGCAGTCAGCTGAGCCTACAGCAGTTGTTCTTGACTGTGGTGAGGGCGTTCAGCTTTCAGAGACAGAAGCAACTTCATTCATCCTTGCTCTCCCTCCAGTTGAGCTTGCAAAAGGTTTCACAGTGACAATCCTTGACGCAGACAACCTCGTTTACACAGTTGTCAGCGACACCAAGAATGAGATCCTTCGTTCAGGTATCCTCGTTATGCCAGAGGTGAACCTCGCTGAGGTTGAGGGTGTGCCTCAGGGCCCAACTTGGGGTATCGTAGGTGCAGTGAACTCATGGGGAGAATCTGGAGCAGATCTTCCAATGAGCAAGACAGAGACTGAGGGCCTTTTTGTTGCTAAGAATGTTAAGATGCCAGCTGGTGCTTTCAAGATTCGCGCAAACGGAGAGTGGAATGATGATGCAAACTATGGTCTTGAGGTCGCAGGCTCTGTTAAGGTGAATCATGTTTATGATGTGATTACAAGCGCTGGATCCGCAGATCTTACTATTGCTGCGGGCGAGTATGATATCTGGTTCGATCTCACAAACAAAAAGGTGTATATCATGGCTCCTGGTAAGCCTATTTCAGAGGCAGTTGTCGGTGGTGCTGCAGGTGAAAAATCCGAGTGGGGTATAGTTGGTGATGTGAATGGTTGGGCGGCTCCAGATGTAGCAATGGTTACGACAGAAACTACTGGACTTTTCGTTGCTAAGAATGTGACTCTTCCGAAAGGTGGTTTCAAGATTCGTGCGAATGGTGTTTGGAATGATGCTGCAAACTATGGTCTTAGTGAATCTGGTAATGTGAAGGTGGACTGCTATTATACTGTAGAAACAAGTGGTGGTTCTGGTAACTTGATGACAGAGGCTGGCACTTATGACATCTGGTTTGATCTTGCAGGCAAGAAGGTATATGTCATGACTCCTGGTAAGGATATCAGTGCTGCAACAGCTGGTAAGGTGGAAACTCCTCAGACCAGCACATGGTATCTCGTAGGTTCATTCAATGGCTGGAATCCTAGTGACCCAAATTATAAGATGGCACTTGAGGGTGACTTCTATGTTGTCAAGAATGTGACATTGGCAGTAAATGCAGAAGTGAAGGTTTGTGATGGCACATGGAATGTTAATAGAGGTGGCTCATTTGCAGGTGTAGATAAGGCTTGTTCTGTAACTCAGGGTGGTAATAATATAAAGGTTACAACAGCAGGTACTTATGATATTTATCTGAATAGTGCTGCCGACAAGCTATATTTCATGACTGCAGGTTATACTCCTGGTCAGACTCCAACACCAGAACCGGATCCAACACCAGATCCAGATCCAACACCAGATCCAGAACCAGGCAATGTCTTGTACTTGAAACCAAATAGCAATTGGAACCAGTCTAATGCTCGTTTTGCGGCTTATTTCTTCGGAAATGGAGAAACATGGGTAAGCATGACAGATTCTGATGCAGATGGTATCTATGAGGTTGCGGTTCCAGAAGGTTACCCTAGCATGATATTCTGTCGAATGAATCCAAGTGCAGCTGCTAACAATTGGGGTAACAAGTGGAATCAGACAGGAGACCTTACCGTTCCAACTAATGGCAATAATCTCTTTACAGTTCCTAATGGCTCATGGGATGGTGCTACAACAGGATGGTCTCAAAAACAATAAGAATACAGAACAAATTTAGGCAGCGTCGAAAGGCGCTGTCTTTTTTTTGTTCTGCATTTTCGTGCGCTCAGTTGCGCATTACATCCTGACACATATTTATCTCCGTATCAATGATAGATGATGAGATGCAAATCACCGAACGGGCTGAGTGTTGATATATGCGCTGCAGAGGTGGCTCGTGCGCTAGATGGATCCGTTTGTCATGATAGTATCCGAAGCAACGGGATTTACTGCAGATGAGATCCGGTGTTTATGGCAAGATACTATATATTCTGTATATCAGGATGTCACAAAAGCAGTGTGCCCGATGTACTGTAAAATAGTCATCGAGCACACTAACTATATCTTGGTTTCATGCGGATTGCCCACCATTATCGGTGGTTAATGTCTTAGAATCTCCAGCCGATTGTCAGGAGGGCTTTCCAGAAGGAACGATGATTTACGATCTCTGGGGCGTATTCTATGATGTTGCCTGCTGCATCTGTGTAGTCTTCGTAAGGCATGAAGTATTCGTTGCCGAGGAAGCGGGTCTGGACTGCAGCGTCAGCAAAGAATGATCCCTTTGAACTGTAGCCAAGTCCGAAAGAAGCTGTCTGGGTTCTCTTCTGTTCGAGGCGATCTCCCCATGCGTCTTTGATCTCTCCGGATGTCATGAGGCTGTAACCGGCGCGGATTGCGAGTTCCGGAAGTGGTTTCACTTCAAGGCCGGTGCGAAGCATGTGTGATACTCCAAATCTGTTGTTGATGTCTTTGTTTACTTCTGAGAAGTATTCGCGGTCGGCGTTGCTTGTGTCATACCTCATGGTGCCGTAGTCTGCCATTTCGTAGTCCACGCTGATCAGACCGAGTGCTCCGTATGTGTATGCGAGTCCGAAGTTGGCGCGCATAGGGGAGCGGAATGAATACTGAGCTGAGCCAAAAGGACTGTAAGAACTGTATTTGCCAGTAGAGAACTCAGTCCTGCCGTCCTGGGTCCAAGTTTCATCCATTGTGAATGCGGTAGGGGTCTGGACTGCTGCACCGATTCTCAAGCCATAGCCAGGGGTGACGATGACTCCGAACTTTCCATATACTCCTGCACCATCTGCAGAATATCCGTAATCATATCTCATATTCTGGAAATACATGCTCTCGCCGTTGTCAAGTTCAATCCCAAAGTCGTTCTGGTTTACTGCTGATTCTGTGATATACCAGTTCTCGTTATAGAGGATGGATGTGAATCCAAGGTTTGCTCCAATGTAGATGAAATCAGAGATGTTAGCACCGAAGTTCAATACGAAATCATTCTTGTATCCGTTTACATCCCTGTTGAATGTCTGATGGAGTGGACCGGCAAGGTAGATGTTGTACATGTCATTCTCGGCATCGTATTCGACTGCTTCGCTGGCTCCTACGAAATTGTCGTCCATGCCTCCGAATGTGGAGATCATACCGCTTTGGAAAGCAGCAACCTCTCTCCATGGCATGAAGTCATATGCGTCTTCAGCGCCAAGGTCGGATCCAAGATATCCGTTCAGAAATGCGGTGTTGGCAACAGCTCCCATGAATGACGTATTGGCATTTGTTCCTTTGGCCATTACCTCTCCGTTCCAGCTGTTTGTCTGGTTGCACACAAGACCGAATGTTACGTTCTTCAGGCCGCTTTCACGACCTGTTTTCATATTGAATGTGAATCCTACATTTGGCATTCCTGTGTTGCTGGTCCTGCTTGTGATTCTTTCCTGGAAATATCCTGGCTGGCTGCTTGTGTTAGGAAGCGGAGCTCCCTGTGCCTTGTTCACGGTGAATGTCAGTGATGGGGTAATGGTGAACTGTGAGTAGCCGGCAACAGCACTTCCTGCAGGGTTGATGTTGAGCGATCCGAGGTCGCCTCCCAATGCTGTGAATGCATTGCCCATGGCCATTGTTCTGGCAGTTCCTTCATAAAGGTTTTCGCTGAACATATAGGCGTCATTGGCATTCTGAGCAAAGCCTGCCAATGATGTCAATACGGCTAATATAGTGATTGCTATCTTTTTCATATATAAGTATTTACCTTCTGTATCCACTTGAACTTCCGCCTCTGCTTACGCTTCCTCCTACAGAGCTTCCACCTCTGTTGTAACTGCTGCCGCTGCTGCTTGGAGTCGAGCTTCTGTTGTAGCTTGACGAGCTGCGCTGGTAGCTTGAGCTTTCGTAGCTGCGGTTCGATGTTGAAGAGCTGCTTCTTGTCTGCGAAGTGCTGCTTCTATATGACTGTCCCGACTTGGTAGGCTGTGATGCAGTGCTGCTTGAAACGGAGCTGCTGCCTGATGTCGATCCTGTGCTTGGCTTGCGGTATGCAGGTGGGGCTGAACGTGTTACGGTTGTTCCTCCTGCCGGCTTGACAGCACTGCCTTTGGAAGTGTTGCCAGAGGTGCTGTTCACCTTTGTGGCTGTGGTTCTGTTTATCGTCGTCCTGCTGACTGAAGAACTGCTTGTAGCTCTGCCTGTGGTTGGCGAGGATGCGGCTGTGGATGTGCTGCGGCTGACGCTGCTTCTCACTCCTGCTCCACCTCTGATGGTGCTGCTTCCCCCGGCTGCAAGTCTTTCGGAACCAGTCTGGTATCTCTGGCCCCTGTAGTGATTCTTGTCAGATGGGCCGCCGGAAATATGGCCCGGATGATGGTGGTGATGATGGTGGTGCGGATACCATCCGATGCAGCCGTACCATCCTGCATAATATGGGTAGTATGGATTCCAACCCCCGTACCATCCTCCATAGTACCATGGGTCATAGAAGCCCCATGAACTTCCGTAGTACCATGGATCGTACCATCCGCCGAAATACCATGGGTCATAATACCAGCTGCTGTGGTAATGCCATCTGTTGAATCTCCAAGGGCTGTGGTATGACCATGCATCCCAGTACCAAGGATTGTAGTGACGGCTCCAGTACCATGATGATCCTACGCTATATGGACCATAGTAATATCCGTAGTTGTTTTCGAGGTCGTAACGCCAGTCGTATGGGTTTTCACCTACAGTAATAACGGTTCCGCCTAACTTCTGGTCGTATTGGATACGTGCCGAGAAGTTCTCCGGAACCATTATAGTGTCCTTCTTCTCTCCAAGAAGATATATTTCAGAAGCCTTTGTCTTTTCAACAAGGGAGTTTGTGACTGCCTGATCTTCAGCTTTTTCAGCCTTTGATCTGAAGGATGGTGAGCTATTGTATACTCCGTCCTGGAACGTCTGCCCGTTGTCTGACGATGCCAGCTGAGCGGTTGCTGCGCATGACGAGAGCACCAAGGCTGCCGCTATGAGTAGCATAGAACTCTTTTTCATATATAAGTCTCCTATTATTTACAATATTTTCGTATCTTCGCAACCTGATATGCTTGGCAAATTGCATGCCTGAATCCAACCATTGGACACTTTCTGGCAAACCAGGTTTAGTCAAGCTTGCAATAATAAGGATAAAATATATTAAAAACAAAAATACAATGGCAAAAGAGGTAACCAAGAGGTCGGATAACTACTCACAGTGGTATGATAACCTCGTTGTGAAGGCAGATTTGGCGGAGCGTTCCGCTGTCAGAGGTTGTATGGTGATCAAGCCATACGGCTATGCAATCTGGGAGAAGATGCAGGATGTGCTTGACAAGATGTTCAAGGAGACAGGCCACCAGAACGCATATTTCCCACTTTTTATTCCTAAGTCATTCCTTAGCCGTGAGGCTGAGCATGTCGAGGGATTTGCAAAGGAGTGTGCTGTGGTGACTCATCACAGACTCATGGCCGATCCGAATGGAAACGGTGTGGTTGTGGATCCTGCAGCAAAGCTTGAGGAAGAGCTCATCGTTCGTCCTACATCAGAGACAATCATCTGGAATACATATAAGAATTGGGTGACATCGTGGAGAGATCTTCCGATCCTCTGCAACCAGTGGGCGAATGTTGTCCGTTGGGAGATGCGTACCCGTCTTTTCCTCCGTACCGCAGAGTTCCTCTGGCAGGAGGGTCACAC
>JAEIGA010016001.1_pt1 | contig 11416 bp, 11 predicted proteins | sample 9270691 | NCBI WGS metagenome assembly JAEIGA01 (sample SAMN17057246, study PRJNA624740) | gut metagenome | biome: biome; isolation source: fecal sample | host: Bos grunniens | place: China: Xizang | collected 2019
ATAAAGAAAGAATGAGAGAGTTTGCTGATGTATTAAAAGAAAAAGAAGAAATGACAGGAGATGAAATAAACGAAATATTATATCCTGAAACAGCAGACGCTGAATAAATCATAAGCCTATGGGATTAAAATCTCATAGGCTTTATTTATTGTAATAATACAGTATTTTAATTATATATTATAAAAGTGAATAATAAGGAGGTAATTGTATATGATGAATTATGGATATGGAAATTGTATAATAAGTATTGAAGGTGATGAAAATATATATTCTGTTGTACCATATTATAAGGGTGTAACATTAGAAAAGAATACAGGATATCTTAGAGATGGATATATTTATATTTATAGAGGAGATATATCAAGACAAAAGAAATTTAAGAATGGTATATTTACAGATAAGAAAGGAAATGTATATTTCTCATTAGATCCTGAAGAAAGTAGTAAGTATGCTTTTGATAATATTAAAGATGATTCTATTCAATCGATTATCAAACAGGCAGAACAAGTAGATCCAAATCTTAAACGTAAGATAATGAAGCAAATAACACAATCATCAGATATATATTTACCAGAATTAGATCCAGGTAACGATGATTGTTTTAAACATCTTGTGAAACTTATGTTACATGAAAAGAAAATAGATTTAAAACAATATAAACATTTATTTACGAAAGCTCATTTCCTAACTAATTTAAAGGCAGCATTAGAAACTAAATCATCTGCTGATGGTAAAAGAGGTTCGTTAACAACAAGTAATTTATTTAAATGGCTTAGTGTGTTAGGAATGGATATAGAAGTCATATGTAAAGATACAGATGAATCAGATGAACCATGTGGTAAAATATTTAAATATAGTAGTAAGGATGGTTTTAATGTTGAATGGAATGAGGATTTTGAATATATAGAAAATGATAATTATGAAGACATTGAAGGAGAGGATGAAGATGATGAATGATAAATTATATGAAGGAATAAAGAAAAGTCTAACAGATGACCTTATAATAGCTTATGAAGTATTCAAAGAAGAAGGACATGAAAATCTCGAAGGGGTTGTATTAGCTTTAAACCCTTTCGGGAATTTTGGAAACTATCTTAGAGAAAATCCTGATAAGATGGCTGATTTTACAGGACATTTATTTGAAAACATAGATTTTATAGTACATTTAGCTTTCAGTAAAGAATTTAATGATGAGTTCTTTCCATTGATTGAAAAATAATAATTGGTTATACAATAATTTAGAAAATAAAAAATTATTATTGGGAGGTAATTGATTATGAATTATTATATCTGGAATAAAAAGGATTCAGTTATGGGGTTATCAGCAAATGTTTTATTAAATAGTCGTATCGATTTTAAACACGATGACGTTATAGTTATACACAAAAAAGAAGATAAAAATAACATAGTAATGATGGAAACAGCAAAAGAACTTAAATACACATATGATATAGATAGTGATGATCCACAAGTTATAGGATTCATAGTTTCTGTGATCCTAACAAGAGAAGATCATGAAACTGTAAAAGAAACTCTTAAGAAATTAGATGAAGAAAATAAAGCATCTGCTGAAGATGATTCAGTAGTTGATGAATATACAAAATTATTAGAAGATATAATAAAAGCTGAAATAGAAAAAGGATTAGAAGCATTTGACGATCCTGAATGTAATGATCCATATATACCTTTAAATGGTCAATACATGGACCCAGAATGTAATATAATAGATTTATCAGATGTAGATGAAAACATACCTGAAAAGAAATTAACAGTTAAATTAAAACATGCATTTGTAGCTGATTCTACATCAATAACAGATTTAAAATGCATGGAAAGTTTTAATAAACAAATAAAAGAACTGAAAAAAGAAAGAGATGCATATCAAATGCAATCGAATGAAGACGGTGTTGAATCTGCTAATAGAAAATTAAGTAGCATGTATACAGAAATAGAAGATTCATGTGATGCAACTCTTAGTATAGAAGCAACTAAAATTTATCAATATAATGAAGCAGTTATAGTTGATTGCACAAACGGTCAAACTTTAATAATAGATAAACTTGCATTGAAATCTTCAAAAACATCTGCAATATCTTATGAAAAATGCGATGGAGGTTCTGATGTAAAATATAAAGTATTTTATAAAACAGTAACTATGGATTTAAGTGAATGTTATAATGAAGTAGTTGAAAGAGGAAACACATTATTTGTTGTTTCAATATAAACAATACTCCAACCATTATGGTTGGAGTTTATCTTTTTATTTTAAAGGAGGTATTTATGAAGATAACCTATTTAAAATTAGAGAATTTTGTGAACGTTAAAGCTGGTATGAAGAAAACTAAAGTTGAAATAGATTTCTCAAATAGTAAGAATAACTTAATATTGTTATGTGGACCTAATGGTTCGGGTAAAACTAGCTTATTATCTGAAATGCATCCATTTGCTAATAGTGGTAATATGGATGTTAGAGGTGAAACTAATTTAATAATAGAAGGTAAAGATGGATATAAAGAAGTTCATATAACAGATGGTGAAGATAAATATATTATCAAACATCATTATCTATTTGCTAAGAAAACTAAATCAGTTAAATCATTCTTAAATAAGAATGGAACTGAACTTAATCCTAATGGTAATGTTAAATCATTCAAAGAAGCTGTAAGTGAACATTTAGGAATAGACCATGAATTATTAAAGTTAATGAGATTAGGTAGTAATGTTACAAGTCTTATTAATATGAAATCAACTAATAGGAAGAACTTTGCAACTAAGTTATTTTCAGATATAGAAGTATATAATGGTTTTTATAAGAAAGTATCTGAGGAATATAGAAATATCAGAGCTGTTATGAAAAGTACAGCAGACAAGATAAGCAAGTTTAATATACAAGATGAAGATGAATTTGATAAACAGATAGAACTAACTCAACACGAAGTTGAATTATATACAATAGAAAAAGAAAATCTACAGAAAGAAATAACAACTTTAGAAAATAAAATAAATGATATTAAAATAGATGATGAGGAGATAGTCAAGGAATCTTATAAATCTTTAGAATCAGAAATAAATTCTGCTAATAGTCTTCTGTCATTGGTATCAGACATTAATATGTCTAAAGAAGAATATGAATTATTATGTGAAAAGAATAAGCAACGATTAGAATTAGCTTTATTAGAATACAAAAGTAACATAGATAAAGCTATATCAGAAAGAGATATATATTTTAATCAAAGACAGGAGTTAGAGGAAACATTAAAGAGAGCTGCATCTGTTGAAAGAGTTAGAAATCTTAAAGAAACTATAAAAGATTATAAAGATAAAATAAATAGTTTAGAAAGAGAATTAAAGAATAGAAAAGATTACAACAAAACAGTTCTGTTATTATTAAAAGACCATTGTCAAAAATCAATAGATTATGTAAGAGAGCTTAATATATATAGTGACAGTGATATTAAAAGAATAATGGAGAGTATATTGAATAATGATGATTTAATGAAGTCATTAGAAACTAAAAATATTAGTAATAAATCAACATATGATATTCTAAATGCTGAAATTATTAATATTGAGAATATGAATATAGAGTTTGATATAGAATTAGGAGATGACAAATGTACAAAAGATTGTCCTTATAAACAATTCTATTTACAAACTATAGGTAAAAAGAATAATCTTAATAAGTTTATAGAAGAAAGAAATAAACTTAATAAGGAACTTCTTAGATATGAGGAACTATTCAATCTTTATAATAATTTAATATTTATAAAGAACCATATAGAATCATATGAACATGAATTCCAAATACCTATAGAATATAATTATGCAAGTTGCTTTGAGAATTATATAATAGGTAAAACTATAGTTAATACAAGTCTATTAAACTTAGCTATCGATGATTCGGAAAAATTTGAAATGTTGGATAAATATAGAAAAGATTTAGAAGGATTTGAAAATGAATACGAAATAATTAAATCTTCAGGATTAGATGTTGTGGAAATAGAGAATAAGATATTGAATATAAATGACATCATAAATGAAAAAGATGAAATAATAACTAAGAATACAGATTGTAAAAAAGAAGTTGAAGAAGAACTTCAAACGAATGAAGTAAAAACAAACGAAATATTGAGAGCTTTAACAATTAAAGATTCTTTAGGTGATATGATTAAACGATTGGAAGAACTTAAAATACGTTCAGAAGAAATCAACAATCTAAAGATAGAAAGAAATCAGTGTGTTGAGACAATGATTTCTGATAGAAATGAATTAAATAAAATAAATGAATTTATCAATAAACTAACTGCTAAGGCTAATCAATTAGTCTTTAGTAAAGAAACTTATACTAATCTGGTAACTGAACACAACGCTTTAAAATTGTTATTTGAAGATGCTGATGTTATTAAAGATTCTTTAAATGCATCTAAAGGTATACCATTAATATTCTTACAAGTTTATCTTAAAAACTGTCCGATAATGATGAATAATTTATTAGATACAATTTATAATGGAGAACTTAAAATAGAAGGTTTTATGATAGACGAAAATGAATTTAGAATACCTTTCACGAAATCTGGAATTAAAGTTCCTGATATAAGTTTTGCAAGTCAAGGTGAATCTAGTTTCATTTCTATAGTATTAAGTTTATCATTGATAATACAGTCTATGACGAAATATGATATAATATGTTTAGATGAATTAGATGGACCGTTAGATACAAAGAACAGAGAACAGTTTATAAAAGTATTGTATGAATTCATAAGACAAACAGGAAGTGAACAAATATTCTTAATAAGTCATAATAACGTATTTGATAATGAATATGTTGATTTGATATTAACTGGAGATGTTGATATAGAGAACTTCAAGTTTGGAAATGTTTTATTTAGACCTTAAAAAGATGAATAGGATTATCCTATTCATCTTCATTTTTTTCTAGTAAAGAAAATAATCTTTCTATATCTTCTGGTTGATGCCCGTCGTATTCAGGAGCTCTAATAAGAGCTTTTACATCAAATTTATCCCACCAATCATCATGATAATGATATGTATATTGACCTTCTGGAGTATCAATACCAACTATAAAATAATCTTCATACATTGTACCATCATGATGTAATCTGCTCTTCCATGCTCTATCTTTATATGAATTACATATTACTGCAAATAACATCATTCTATGCCAATATAAATCATCAAAGCTATGACTTCCATCACTAACTTCTCCAATACTGTCTACATCAAAAATAAATCTATGTTTTTTCTTATTGTTATCTTCATATGTTGCAAGAATATTAAGCAATTTTTTAAGCATTTCAACTTGCACATCTATTCTATCATTATTAGACGGTCCTCTTTTTTTATCTAATAAATTCAGTATATTTTCTTCTACAAATCTCATCAAATAGTATTTATCAAGTATATCTAAATTTACATCTTTCATAGTTTTTCCTCCAATTATTTTTTCTTACTACCTTTATAAAATAAAAAACCTAATACCACTATAAATAATACATACCATAAACCTGTATTCATACAATCACTCCTAACAGAATTTTTCTATAACTTTATATGATCTACCATATGCATCTGTAGCCCAAGCACCATCCGCACTAAATTTCATTTTCTTCAATTCAGCTTTTGAAGGTACTGGATAATCAGGAATACGTTGACCATCTTTATCTACAGCTATTATTTCCCAAGTATTATCCATTGTATTTCTAAGAATTTTTATTTCAGGTTTTAAGTTTTCGTATATTATATATTTTTCAGCTTCAACACTTCTAGCATTTAATCCAACTTCATTCTCCAGTCTTTCGTTTATTATATCATGTATTGCATCTTGAGCATCAGGTAACGAATTAGCATATTCTATATCTTCATCATTAGAATACTCTGGATTTGAGAAATGGAAATCTGGGTCACCGTTTAATGCTGATACGAAATTGTTTCTACCAACACCCATTATATTTTGGAAGAAGCTATTTGCATCATCTTCTAATGAACCATCTCCACCCATTTTAGCATACTTACCGTCAGCTTTAATTTTAAGTTCTTGTATATTCTTTTTAAGTGAGTTTATTTCTTTTATTATTTGCAACCTATTAGTTGTAGATGATAAAACTGATTCGATTAAATCATTTACATATTTAGATGTACCTTTAGCTTTATTCCCATCTAAAGCATCATATTTTTTAGTTAATTTCTTATTAAATTTATTAGCTTCATCTAATAAATCATAAAGCATAGCTAGCTCTTCAGCAAATTCTTTTTTGAATTCATTCTCATCTTCTTTATACTTTGTATAAGACTGTTTACCTTTTCTAGAATATTTATCAAGAGGTTCCTCGACATATTCACCATTATCCCAATTATCAATAGCTTGATAGAAATCATCATTCTCATCAAACTCTGGGATTATATCTAATGGATCTTGATTATCTATATCAGCCATCATTTGTTCATAGTCTGCGATAAAGTCATAATCGTCAGGCATATCGAAATTAGTATTATCCTGCATTTCTTCATTGTTTAAGTCATTAAACATATCATCCATATACATCCCTCCTTTGATTTTTAATAAAACACATTATCATCATAATAATTCAAAATACAATTATGATAATACATAACATCATCCAATGATAAAGGTGTAAAATTATGTGCATCTGCACTTACACAAATACCATATGATTTAATCATACATAACTTATGAATATGTCCAAATAAAGAAAGATTAGTTTCATCTAATTTTATATCTTTAACTCTTTGTGGTTCATGAGCTAGTGTTATATGATATTCTTTACCTTCATATTCAATATCAATTTCATGAGTGAATTCATATATTTCTTCAAATTGGTCTTCATGACCTTCTAGTAATTCAGGTAAATTTCTTTCATAATTACCCTTAACTAATATCTTTCTACCGTTAAGTAAAGGTAGGATATCCATAATTCCTATATCACCTAACATATATACGATATCATTTGGTTTAACTGTTTTATTCCAATTTAACAACATTGTTAAGTCCATTTCTTTAACATTTGCAAAAGGTCTTTTAATTTTATCCAATGTCCTTTGTTGTGAGAAATGGGTATCTGCGATGAAATAAATACTCATTTTACTAGCCTCCAATATTCTATTAAACTTATTATATTGTATTTGAGCTTAAATAAAATCGACTACAAGCTGTAGTCGATTAATATATTATTTACCATTGTTAGCTTTATAATCCTTTATAACTTTAGTAACAGTGGCATGTGCTTTATAAATTTTTTTGATTACATCATTATAAGCTAATATTAAATGTGATAAAACTGTAATATAACAATTCATACTTTCGATTTCTTTTTGATCATATTCATTTTTTTGTTCAATTTCTTTTATTAATTTTTGTGCATCATCTTTTTCTTCTTTGGCAACTTTTTCAAAATAGTCTAATAATTTGTCAGAATCAGTATCTACGAAATTGTCGATTAATTCAATATCATATTCATCTATTTTGTAATCAGCTAGCACATTCATTTCGTTTTCTTTTCTAACATATTTTACTAAACCATCTTTTGAAAGTTGACCCCTTACACCGACCGAATAATAATAATATTCTAATATTTTCGCTCTACTACTTTTATCTTTACAATATTCGTTAAAATCATCTCTACCTTCAATTAATTTATCAATGTGCTCTAAAAAGTTTTGTCTTAGTTTACCAAGTCTCATCATCCCACTGTAGATCCATATTCTACCTTCAGGTGTCAACATACCAAGTTCTTTTCCTTTAGCTGGACCTCCACCTGGTAATACATCATCCGAGTTCTCACCAGATCCTTCTGACGAACCTCCTTTATCACCTCTAAGTTTTTGAACTATACCTTTGACGAAATCAGTAAACTTTTTAATCATCTTTTTAATAAATGCAACTACTTTACTTATAATGTTTTCGCCTTCAGTTATATACTGTAAAGATTCGAATTGCATTCTAAGTTCCATGTCATAACGTACAACTTTCATATTTTCCATTATTTCATATATGTTATTTCCCAAGTTTATCACCCTTCCATACAGTATTTTACATATTATCTAGTTGTTTTAATACTTAAAACTTCTTGATTAATTCTCATTTTGGGCTTAACAAAGATATATGAAATGAAATTAATAAGGAGGTAATGTATATGGAATATTTACAATTAAAAGAAACTTTAAGAGATGATATTATGTTATTAAATATTATATATAATCAACCAAGTGCTCAAACTGATTGGGTAGATTCAATAGATGTTATATACAAAGATTTGGCAACAAATCAAAAATATTTAGAAACTATTATAAATCCAACAATGGATGTTTATTTTACAAAACCTGAATATAGAAATTATGATCATCCAAAATATGTTTTACCTGTAGAACAGGTTGAGATTAAAAATATAAGTTGTAAACATGCAACTAGAGATATAGCTAAAATAGCAGGTGGTAAATATGAAGAATATTATAAACAATGTGTACAATCTAAGAATAGAAAAGCAATGAAGAACTTACACAAATATAAATATGTAATGGCTTCAGATTATGATCCTGAGTCATATTACAGAATACAATTTTCTTGTAATTATTTAAATGAGAAACCAAAACCAATAACTAAGATGTATTCAGATATAGAGGTTGATGGTATAAATGTGGAAGGTTTCGTTTCAGACGGTATTGCACCAATAAACGCAATAACATTGATAGATGAAAAAACTAGAAAATGTTTTACATTTGCATTAAGAAATGAAAAGAATCCACAAATACAAGAATTAGAAAATAACTTAGATTTATTTAAACATGAGTGTCATAAGATGTTTGATGATTCTTATGGTGAGTTCGAATATAATATAGTATTTTATGATGAAAAAGATGAAATAGTAATGTTAAAAGATTATTTTAATTTAATTCATACATTAAAAAGAGATTTCTTAATGTTCTGGAATATGAACTTCGACGCAAACTATATGATGGATAGGATAACTGAATTAGGATATAATCCAGCAGATATAATGTGTCATCCAGATTTTCCAATTAAGAGATGTTATTATTATGCAGATAAAAAGAACTTCGCAGTTAAGATGAAAAAGGATTGGTTTACAATAAGTGATTATACAGTTTGGATAGACCAAATGATATTATACGCACAAATAAGAAAAGGTCAATCTGAATTAGGTTCAGTTAAATTAAACATAATAGGACAAAAAGAATTAGATGATGAAAAATTAGATTATAGTGAAGAAGCAAACATCAAGACATTACCATATGTAAATTATCAAAAGTTTTTATTATATAATATAAAAGACGTTTTGTTACAATATGGTATAGAAAGAAAAACTTCAGATTTAGATAACTTATATACAAGAAGTATATTAAATAGCGTACCTTATAAGAAAGTATTTAGTCAAACTGCATTATTAAGAAATAGATGTTATGTTGATTATTTAAAACAAGGTTATATTATAGGTAATAATATAAACTTAGATTATGAAAGAGATTGGGATTCAGACGATGACGAAGAGGATAAAGAAAAGTTTGCAGGAGCATTAGTTGGAGATCCCGAGCTTAATAGTTCTAAGAACGGATTAGTTGTAAACGGTGTTAATAATAAATATGTTAGAAAATACGTTATAGATTTTGACTTCTCAAGCCTATATCCAAGTATTAAGATAGCACATAATATAGCACCGCATACATTAGTAGGAAAAATATCTTTAGATGAAAAAGTTTATGATAGATATACAGCATTTGAAATGAACAATGATAAAGGAGATATGTATGATTCAGGTAAAGATTTTATAGAAAATATATTATGTCAAAATCCTGTAATGACAGGAGTTCGTTGGATGAATTTACCAAACATGATGGAAATATTAGAAATGGTGGCTAAAGAATTTGGTAAAGATTTAAGTAAAATAAAACCTGAAGAAAATAAATATAGAAGGGAGTAGTTTTATGAATATATTATTTGAAGAAAAAGAAAAGAAGTTTAAAACTTCTTTTCTTAAAGATTTAGAGAATAATGTTAAAATATTAAAGAATATATTTGATGAAGTTTATATAGATAACACAGGATTATGTTATTCGTTAGAAAGCAAACTAGACTCAGGTAGAGTCTATTGCAAAAGCTCATTAAATAAATTATTTGAAATAAAAGAAAATCAATTATTAAAGTTAAACTTAAAAGCGATTAGTGATTGTATTAAAGCAGGTAAATCTAAAATAATAGGATTTTCTGCAGATGATGAGTTAGTATTCAGAACTACAGAAATGGATTATGAAGTTGGAATATTTGAGAATGAAAAGAAATTGAACATAGATTATATCGTAGATATAGTAGATAAAACAGATTATAAATGTAATTTAAATGAGTTGATTGATAAGTTTAATAATAAAGAATTTATTAATATTAAAAAAGATAAATATGATTTATTATTAACACATAAATTATTTCCAGTAATAAATAAATCATCTGAATTTAATTTTGAAGCTAAGATGAATGACAATGGAACTTTCTATGGTGTGTTTAGAAATAAAATAGAGGAAAGAAATAAAAAAGAAGAAATAACTTTTGAAACTGAAATAGTATATATTTATAGGTTTTTAGATTTAAATTAATGTAATTATCACAATTTCAATACCATATTATATTAGTGAACCATGAAAATAATATAATAATTTTGGAGGTATTGATATGAAATATTACGAAGTAAATGTTATAAATGGAATACATGTTAGTGGAATAAATGAGGAATCATTATTTAATATGGTTGATATATTTAACATGCTAGAAGTAAAACCTATAACAAGAACAAGATGGCGTGAAGAATTAATATTCAGATCAACTGATATGATACATGTCATAAAAACTAACAATTTGTATGAACCTTATATAAACAAACAACAATTAGAAATATTAATACAAATAGTACAACGAGAAAAAGGTGAAACTATTGCATTATTAATAATCCAAGATTTGGCTTACTCAATGAAATAAGGCAAATGCCTTATTTCATTTTTACCCTCAAAAAACAACTATATATAAGGAGAGTGTTAATGATGATAAATATACAAGATATTTATATGGAGAGACTGAACGTTGTGAATAGTAGTAGAATAGCAAGTTTTAAAGGTGATCAATTAAATCATTTATGGTTTACAAGTGATACACATTTCTCTCATGAGAAAACAAGAATAAAAGCAGCCAGACCATTTGACAATATAAATGAAATGGATAAAGAGATAATTAAACAATGGAACAAATTAGTTAAACCTAATGACATAGTTTACCATTTAGGCGATTTTGGTAATTTAGATATGTTAAAGAAACGTAATGGTAAAATAAGATTGGTTATGGGTAATCATGAAAGAAAAGAAGAGTTATCTAGAGAAGATC
>JAEIGA010016002.1_pt1 | contig 11416 bp, 9 predicted proteins | sample 9270691 | NCBI WGS metagenome assembly JAEIGA01 (sample SAMN17057246, study PRJNA624740) | gut metagenome | biome: biome; isolation source: fecal sample | host: Bos grunniens | place: China: Xizang | collected 2019
AAAAGCGCCGTTTGTAAACAGTAAAAATGTTATTACGGCATGATTATAGATCAAATAAAAAATCCGATGCTTTTGCATCGGATTTTGGCTGGGGTGGAAAGAATCGAACTTTCCCGGCGAGAGTCAAAGTCTCGTGTCCTACCACTAGACTACACCCCAATTGGCACGATAAATATTATATCATAAAGTTTTTTACTTGTCAATACTTATTTTATGTAAAATATAATAGTATTTACAAGATGTTTTATGTTGCAATAAAATGCCGCGGGATCGATCGACCCCGCGGCGGATTTATTTTACTTATATTCCTCTATTTGTTTAAGAAAATCAGCCTTGTTGTGCTTTATTTCATAGGGGAAGGTAAGAACGGTATCCTCGGTGTTGCCCGAAAGATATACGTCCTCGGCAATTCCAACAGTGGTCTGAACTACGCTGTCGTTAAACCACTTCTTTGCGTTAGTGAGGTTGGAGGGCCAGAGAAGAACCGGAGCGTTTATGTAGCGATAGAGCTGTGAGTAGCTTGCCCACATTCCGTGGTGAGCTATCTGAACCATATCGGACTTGAGCGCGTCTCTGTGAAGCTCCATCATTCTCGCACCCGAGGTGTGAGTCGTGTCGGCAAGGAGCATAACTGTGTTGCCCTTTGCGTGGAGTCTCAAAACGAGTGAGCTTGAATTGTTGTAGTTGAGAGGCTCGGGATAGTAATCCTCAACCGAGTAAACTATCTCAACGGCTTCCTCGCCGTAGTAGTATACCTGACCCGAGTGAGCCTTTATTACCTTGGTATCGGGGCTTATCTTTTCAAGCGCGCCGCGGAAGAGCTGAGCATCGTCTGCCTTCTTCCAGCTATCCTCGGTAAGATTTTCGTAGTGAGTATCTGCCGCATAGTTAAGAACGAATGCCTCTATCTTAACCTTGTCAAGATGCTGGAGTATAAATTGCCAAGCCGCGCCGTGGTGGTCGATGTGCGCGTGTGAGAGATACCAGCCCGCAATAACTATATTATCCTTGTCGGGCGATGCCTCTCTCATAGCGTTGAGAAGTCCTAAATGGTTCTTTTCGTTAGGCATACCGCCGTCAAGAACTATAAGTCTGCCGTCGGAGAGTGTGAATACTACCGAGAGACCGATATCGGTATGAGGCTCGTGCTCGGGCTTGTCGGCTCTTTGAGCAACGAAGGTAAGCTTCGGCTGGCAAACGTTTTTAATTATTGCATCTTCCTTGCGTACGGGAAGGTCGCAAGCGTCGCCCATAGTAACCTTGACGGTTGCGTTTGAGGGCGCGTAATGAGTGTGGACGAAAGTCTCTCCCTTTGTAAAGGTGGTATAGATATTTCCGTTCAAGATACGCGTTACGTATACTGTGTATCCGTCGGCTTTAAGAGAGTCGCAAAAGCTCTCGTATTCGGCTTTTGTGGTCTCCTCTACCAAAAGCAGATCTATTCCGTCTGCGGCATCCATAACGGTTGCTTTACCGCCAACGTATTGTGGAAGAGTATCTTTTTTTATTCTGTATTCCTTTTTCATAGTTTCACCCCGTGAAAAGTATATTTTAATGTAGATATATTATACCACGAAGGGACTTGCATTGTCAATAAAAAGCGAAGAAAAACGGTATAAATTATCTGCTTTACGCCTTGAAAAAATATTGCCTTTATGATATAATGAATACGTTAGATTTTTAGAAAGGAGAAGTGCCACGTTGAAGCTTTTTCAAAGAACGATACTCGTTGAAAAAATAAAAGAATCGCTTTCCTCGGTTCTCCCCGTAACGGCGATAGTTTTTTTACTTTTGATAACGGTAGCGCCTGTTGACGCGCCGATACTTATTTCTTTTATAATCGGAACGCTTTTGCTTATAGTGGGAATGGGATTTTTCACACTCGGCGCAGAGGTTTCGATGATGCCTATGGGACAGTACGTAGGCTCGAAGATGACGAAAACGAAAAAGCTGTGGCTTATTTTGCTCGTCTCGCTCTTTGTTGGAGTTATGATAACGATATCCGAGCCCGACCTTACCGTTCTTGCGGAGCAGATATCGTCTATAAATAAGTGGGTGCTTATTCTTTCTGTGGGACTCGGCGTTGGAATAATGCTCGTTGTTGCGATGCTTCGAATAGTGTTTAAAATAAAGCTTAAATATCTGCTTTTGTTTTTCTATGCCGTAGTTTTCGTGCTTGCTTTCTTGGTTCCCAAGAGCTTTTTGGCGCTTTCCTTTGACTCGGGCGGAGTTACTACCGGACCTATGACGGTGCCGTTTATTATGGCGCTCGGTGTCGGCGTATCCGCTATACGCGCCGATAAGGAAGCCGATAACGATAGCTTCGGTCTAATAGCTCTTTGCTCGGTAGGACCTATAATTGCAGTTATGCTGCTTGGAATTTTAAATAACGTTACGTCTATAAGACCCACCGAATATCCAACCCTTGAATATACTACGTCGAGCGAGCTTTTCTGGATGTTTATTAAGGAAATGCCGAAATTTGCACTTGAGGTATTGCTTGCGGTAGGACCGATAGTTATATTCTTCTTTATTTTCCGCGCATTGACGGGTGGAAAGGGAATGAGAGGCGTTGGCAAGATAATCGTTGGCGTTATTTACACGTTTATTGGACTTACACTCTTTCTTACCGGAGTAAACGTAGGCTTTTTGCCTCTCGGACACGAGCTTGGAATGATACTTGCCGAGTCGGAGTTTAAATGGCTTATAGTTCCTATCGGAATGATAATAGGTTACTTTATAGTAGCCGCCGAGCCTGCGGTTCAAGTGCTTAAAAAGCAGGTTGAGGAAGAGACCGAGGGCGCTATTCCCGCAAAGCTTTTGTCTCTTACTCTTTCGATAGGCGTTGCTATATCGGTAGGTATAGCTCTTCTTAGGGTTCTTACGGGTATTCCCATACTTTACGTTATAATACCCGGATATTTGATAGCCATAGTGCTTTCCTTTATAGTTCCCGACGTATTTACGTCAATAGCATTTGACTCAGGCGGAGTTGCCTCGGGACCTATGACGGCAACCTTTTTGCTTCCGTTCGCGGTCGGAGCTTGCGCGGCTCTTGGAGGAGACGTTGCTACGGACGCATTCGGCGTTGTTGCAATGGTTGCAATGACACCGCTTATCGCGATACAAATACTCGGACTTGTTTACAAGATCAAGCAGAGCAAGATATCCACCGCAATTCCCGCGGAGGAAGAGGCAGAGGTTATCGAGCTCAACAACGCATCCTCGGTTGATAGCGCGGATGACGATATAATCGATTTTTAAGAGAGGAGGTAGATGCTTATGAAGGGACTTTGCTTGCTTTTTACAATTATTAAAAGATCAGATATAAAAGAATATCACGATTTCTTTGAGCAAAATTCGGTTTCGGTAATCTATGATACTCTCGGAAACGGAACGGCTCACGAAAAAACACTCTCTCTTCTTGGAATAGAGAAAAATGAAAAAGCGGTGCTTGTATCGCTCGTAACCTATCCTACGCTAAAAAAGATATTACGCGGACTTGCGCTTGAAATGAAAATAGACCTTCCCGACAGAGGAATTGCAATAGCCGTTCCGCTGTCAAGTGTGGGAGGCGCTAAAACGCTTGAATATTTCAGTGCGGGTCAAGATACAGACGATTTAAACGACGGCGCGGATGCGCCTCAAAACGAGGAGGTTGAAATGCAAACTGTGCAGGAGCTTATAGTTGCTATATACGAAAAGGGATATACCGATTTTGTAATGGATGCGGCGCGAGAAGCGGGCGCGGGCGGAGGTACCACCATTCGCGCAAAGGGCACGAGCGCTGGCGCTCAAAAATTCTTCGGGCTTTCTCTTGCGGATGAAAAGGAGATGCTCTTTATTGTAACCTCTACTGCTAAGAAAAAGGATATAATGAAGGCTATTATGCAGAACGCGGGAATGGAAAGCAAGGCGCATTCGCTCGTCTTCTCGCTTCCCGTAACCGATTCAGCGGGATTCCGCTTTGCCGACGAGGTGGTAAAGGAATAATGGCTTTGTTTAACAGTCTTGATAAGAAAAGAATAGCTTTCGTCGGTAATAGCTTCACGTTTTACGGCGGTTGCGTACGGGGCAGCAAATTTGACGAGCTTGATGACGGATACTTTTATAAGCTTGCGCATTCCTTTGGCGATGACGTAACGGTTACTAATTTTACGTGGGGCGGAGCAAGCTTTTGGCATAAGGGCAATGCTTTTTCCGAAAGAGCGCTTTATACTAAAATGAAAGAGCTTCATCCCGCCTTTTATAATAATCCGCAAGGCTTACCGCTTGACGATTTTTACCGTCAGGATATCGTTATTTTTCAGCAATCGGGAGATAGAATAGCCGAGACCTATGAGGATGCTATGCTTATAGCAAAGCTTTTCCCAAATGGTACGCGCTTCGGCTTTTACGTAACGACTTACGATGCTTTTCATAGCTTTGAGCCATCTTTTTTTGCGGCAAGAAGAATACGTGATGACGGCGGAGCCTATATTCCGCTCGGTCATATGGTGGACGATATTATAAACCAACGCGCCGAGAATTTTGGCGGAGAGCTTGAATATAATAAGAATTCCTTCGTGGTTTGCCGTGAGCACGACGGATTTCATCCCAATACCTTGACGGGTTATCTTACGGCGCTTTGCGTTTATTGCGCTCTTACCGAAAGGAATATTGACGAGATAGAGAATGCCGAGCATTCATTCGTATCGCTTATGGGGGAGGATCAATATACTAAGGGCAGGAGTAATTATGCCGAAATACTTTCCTCAAAAAGAGAGATGAAAGCGCTTAAAAGGCTTGTCTTTGAGTACGTGGGGAAATATAACGGAGCAGAGCATGGCTGTGAATAATAATTCTATAGGAATATATCTGCATATCCCGTTTTGTATTAAGAAGTGCAATTATTGCGATTTTTGTTCTTTTCCGGATTTGAGCGGAGAGCTTATGGGTGCTTACGCCTACGAGCTTGCACGCAGAATAAGAGATTTTGCAAAGAAAAACGGTAAGAGACGTGCAGACACCGTCTATTTTGGCGGCGGCACTCCCACTCTTATGCCGATAGAATGCTTTGAAAAGATATTTTCCGCGCTTAACGATAGCTTTCTTATATCGGACGGCGCCGAGATAACGGTTGAGTGCAACCCTGCAAGTATAGACCGCAAGGGGCTTTGCGATTTGAGAGCTTTGGGTATAAACCGCATTAGCATAGGACTTCAAAGCGCTGATGATAAAGAGCTTTCGATGCTTGGCAGAGCGCATAGCTTTGAGGGGTTTTGCAATACCTTCAAGGATGCCCGAAGCGCGGGATTTGATAATATAAGCGTTGACGTAATGTATGGACTTCCGTCGCAGACAAGAGAAGGCTTTCAAAAAACGCTCGACGCCATTATAGCGTTATCTCCCGAGCATATTTCGGCGTACGGCTTGAAGATAGAGGAGGGCACCGCGTTTTTCTTTAACCGTGAAAGCCTCGACCTTCCCGATGACGATGCTCAAGCGGAGCTTTATACCTTGTGCTGTGATAAGCTCAAGGCAAACGAATATCAAAGATATGAGATAAGTAATTTTTCAAAACCGAAAAGAGAGTCAAGACACAACCTTAAATATTGGCAGCTCTGCGATTACGTAGGCTTTGGCGTTGCCGCGTATTCCTGCTTCGAGGGCGAAAGATACGGCAATTCAAGAGATATAAAGGCTTTTATTCGCGGATTCGATATCTGTGAGGAAAGAGCGGAGATATCAAATGATGAGAGAATGGCGGAGTACGTTATGTTAGGACTTCGTCTTGAATGCGGAATAGACACCGATGAATTTAAAAGAGCTTGGGGGTTTGATTTTTACAAAGCCTATCCTTCGGTCGGTGAATATATCAAGCAGGGATTTATGAAAAGAACGGAAAACAGAGTGAGCTTTACTACCAAGGGCTTTCTTGTTAGCAACGTAATACTTTCCGAAATGCTTTCTTTTTAAGAATTAATACGGAGTTTTTAAAAAACTGTTGACATTTTGGGTCGTATGCTATAAAATAAATATATAAATAACATATTTAAAGGAGACTTTTATAATGGATAACGAAAAGCTTAACAACCTCGACAACGTTGATGAGGATAACCTTATAACCCTTACCGACGAAAACGGCGAGGAGGTAGAATTTGAGATAATCACCGATTACGAAAAGGATGGAAACAGATATTTTGCTATGTTCCCGCCCGAGAGCGATAACGATGATAGCGATATCGTTGAGTACGTAATTCTCAAGCTCGCTGTTGACGAGGAGACCGGTGAGGAGTATTTCGTAAGCATCGACGATGATGACGAGCTTGACGACGTTGCCGATTATTTCGACGATCTTTTCTCTGCCGAGACCGATTACGATAATTGATCTTTTTGGAATAAAAGACCTAAGATAAGATTAAAATAATAATAACCTGCTTAGTTCGTGATAACTGTTCACAGGAGCTACACTACGTTAAAGGAGTCCGAAAATAGAGTTCGAACGTGGTTTGCACGCCTCCCCCTATTCGTCTGATTGACTTGTCTCACACGCTTAGGGGACGTTGGAAGCAGTAAAGCGCGAGATAGGACACCGCCTTGGTTTATACAGGGTCTCTCTATACGGTTACACGGCTCGGCGGGGCAAGCTTGGGGTATTGCTTTTGGTGAGAAATTTTCTCATTTTGAAAGGCAATATCCCTTTTTCATATTGCATTTTTGAGTGAATTGTGGTACAATAAACGGGTAGAAATAATTTTGGAGTATTTTATGAAAAAGATAAGATTTTTTGCTGTGATTTCACTTTTACTTGCGGCGGTAACAAGCCTTTGCGCGTGCTCGGGAGTTCCCTCGGCAAAGTCCTTTGACGCCGTTTTAAATAAGGATTATATTCCCGTAAACGAGATAACCGACGAGGTATCTGAAATAAATGAGCTTAGTAACTCTCAGTTCGTTGAGGCAAAGGGAGAGTTTATGATCTTTATGCGTATGGAGGCTGATTTTGGTATTAGCCGAATAGTTTACAGCACACGCAATAAAAGGGTCGTTTATATGACGAGCTCGGATTCGAGCGAGGCAGTCGAAATAACGCTTTATTCGGGAGTGCCTGCGTTTACCGTTACAAAGATCTCGATAGCTTGCGCCGATAAAATAGACGCGTCTGCCACCACTTGTGAGCTTTATGATGCGATGGGAAATTTGGTCGCCACAGCAAAATCGGGAAATAAAAAGCCTATAGCATTTGCGGATACCGTGCTTTTTGACTATGCGTCATATGGCGTAAACGAGGAAAACGGCGCTCTTTCCAAGATCTCGGATATTCCCGAAAATCTTTACGTTGAGGATTGCAACGATTGGAACGATAAGTATTTTTATACCTACGGCAAGGCGGTAAACGTTTATACGAGAGATTTCGAGCATATCTACAGTTGGCAGGCTCCCTCGTGGGCAGAAATGCTTTCCTGCAATATGTTAAGCAACGGAAACGTTTTGGTTCAGTATTTAAGACCGCTTGATAACCTTGCGGAAAAGTATGATATTTATGAGATGGACGCCGATACGGGAGAGGTTAAAAAGTACGATATTTTCACGTATATTCTTAACCCCACCAACGAGTCGGAGAGCAAGATCAATCTTCAGTATAAGGTTGAAGATATAACCACAAGGCAGGAGCTTTTCAGAGCGAGCGACGATAACGGAATGTACAATGACGAAATCGATAATATCGCTTACGTGTATCCGATAAAAAATAATCAGATAGATGCGTCTGAGCAGAGCGCAGATATAGTGCTTATGTCTAACAAAGGAAAGGTTCAAAAATCCTTGAAGATAGTAGACGATCAAAGAGCCGCGCTTCCTACCTGCGTTGCCGAAAACGTATACGTTGTTCCAACTGCTTTCGGAACGGCGCTCGTTGATATTAACGGAAATCTTTTAAATCAGATAAATAATATCAACATAAACGTTTCCGGTAATAATATAGTCAGCGAGGGTTCTATATATACGCTTAATATGGAAGAGGTTTATTTGCTCTCTGATAATCACTCGAGCATTATAACCACTCTTGGCGGAACGATATTCATAAAGCAGGGTGATAGCGATACTAACTATAATATCATAGCAGTTAGAGGGGATAAGACCGCTAATATAATGACCTACGATGCTACTTCAGCTCAGCCCACGTATTTTGACGAGCTTAACGATTGCGGATGCTACGCTATATGTAATGTGCAAAAGGGAGAATATCTCTACTATAGCGCAGAGCATAAGCTTATACATTCATCGCCCGTTCGTCTTGATAAGGTGGCGGCAGATTTTAATTTCAACGTTTCCGTTTATTCGACTACGGTTAACGGTACGATGACCTATTATGCGTTTTATTAATTCTTAATAAAAAAAGCCGTTTTCACTTTTTGAAGTGAAAACGGCTTTTTTAATATATTGAAATTTAAATGAATATAATGTCAGTAAAGAGTATTTTAAGTCCGAGGAATATAAGCACTCCGCCGCCAAGATAGCCTGCTTTGTCAGCAAGCTTGGTTCCAAATGTTTGTCCGAGCTTAACGCCGCTGAAGCATATAGCAAACGTAAGAAGGGCTATTATTCCTGCGGAAAGAAGAACGTAGGGGTATTGCACAAGGCTAAAATTGTTTGCAAAATCTATTCCCGCGGTAAGAGCGTCTATTGAGGTTGCAACCGCTTGGACCAAGAGTGCGCCGATCGTAATGCTTTTCACTGTTTCATTTTCTTCCTTTGACGGACGAGCTGTGTCAAATATCATCTTGGCTCCGATAAAGCAGAGGAGAATAAATGCTATCCAAGGAATGAAGGGCTTGAATTTATCAAAAAGCTCTGCAAATCCCGCAACGGCTACCCAACCGATAAGGGGCATGATCGCTTGAAACAGCGCAAAGATTCCAGCAATGGCGAATATCTTTTTTATTTTCATTTTCGGTTCGTTAAGTCCGTTAGCAAGCGATACCGAAAATGCATCCATAGCAAGTCCTATTCCAAGGGAGACACTGTTGAAGATCAGATTAAACCAATTTACTTCCATATGTAGTTTAATTCTCCTGTAAAATTATTTTGAAAACACGATTATGCCCATTATATCATACAGACTTTCTTTTGTCAATCAAAAATAAGGGAATTTAATATTTTTCATGCTTGTGAGGCTTTAGAAAAAATTGTAAAAAAATAAAAATTATTAGTAAAAAGCCTTGCAATTTTTATTGTAATGTGCTATAATTAGGCTAAGAATACTAAAATAAGGTATTTATACCGTTAATTCGGTATGATCTTTTACGGAGGTGTTTCCCGATGGCAGACGAAATTAAGAATCAGGACAATGCGAAAGACCCGAAAAACAAAGATAAGCAGAAAAAGAAGTGGCAGTTAGCTAAGGTAACCAAGCTTTTCTGGGTTGCTTTGGCGATCTTGGCGGTCTTGCTTGTATTGTCGATAGTTATATTATCAACAAGAATGTACAAATATGCAAAGCTTAGCGATGACGGAGGAACGATAAAGATATCCTCTGACACCGTAAGAAGCCTTGATTTATTTGCGGCAGAATATAAGAACGGAAAAGGTGAAATAATAGTTAAGAGTGCTGACGGAACTCCCGTAGTTGCTCCCGGAACAAGCTCACAGTACACGTTCAGTGTTCAAAATGAGGATCAGGATGCGCTTAATTACTGCTTTACCCCCGTTGTTGAACAAACAGGTGATATGAAGATACCGCTTGAGGTAAGACTTTTAGGCCCCGATGATAAGTACCTTATTGGTGGCTTGGATTCTTGGGGAACCTTTGATGATTTTGCAAAGCTTGAGGCGTTCTCAGGTACGCTTTTAAAGGGTGAGATCAAGTCTTACGAGCTTGAGTGGAGATGGCTTTATGAGCGTGGCGATGACGCAGGCGATACCGCTCTCGGTAACGCAGCGGAAGGTGCTGCAGGCTTGAACGTTGGCTTGGATCTTTATTCGGAGACTAACGTTGATTATGCCGGTGGCGGATTCTTCGCAAACGTTAACTTCATCGATTTGCTCTGGATGCTTATATTCTTCATCCTCTTGCTTATAGCAATAATTCTTCTCGTTCTTTCACTCCTTCGCAGAAAGGCAGAGCCCGAGCCCAAGATTGTTTACGTTTCGAGTCCTGCTCCCGAGCCTATACCCGTATCTGTTCCTATGCCTAAGGTTAGTAACAAGAAGAAGGCTAAGGGCTTCGTTGGAAAGATGGAATACGTTAACATCGACACTCTCGTTGATGTATTTGAAAACGGAGATACCATCACGCTTAAGATACTTAAGGAAAAGGGACTTGTTGATCCCGAGGCTACTCAGGTTAAGATCCTTGCGAGAAATGATATGGTTCTTAATAAGGCGTTCCATATTGAAACTCAGGGCATTTCCGGTCAGGCAAGACAAAAGGTTATTGCTGCGGGTGGTAGCATAAAGATTATCGACGGTTGAGCCTGAAATAATAGTTTAAAATAAAGAAGCATCCGACACTGTCGGATGCTTTTTTTATCAACGATTTGAAATTTACATAGTATAACAAGAGGGGGCTGAATGTATCAGCCCCTTTTGTTTTTCTTTTTAATAAATTACTTTGTTCTTATCTCACCGCCGAGGTCTTTGGAGAGGACCTTGAGCACCGAGTTAGCGCAAGCTTCGATCTCGTTTGCGTTGAGTGTTTTTTCGTTAGAGCCTATGGTAAGGCGGATGGTTACCGACTTCATTCCGTCGGGCACCTGCGCGCCTTTGTACTCGTCAACGAAGTTAACGTCCTTCAAGAAGCTTTCGTTGTTCTTCTTTTTAAGAGCCGAAGCCTTGATATCCGCCCATTTGGTGTTAACGTCGAAGAGCATAGATACGTCGTACTCGATAACGGGATACTCACAAGGACGGTCAAAGCCGTTGGTTCTTGAACGGAAGGGCTTTAATGCGTCGGTGTTTATCTCAAAGAGCATCGTTGCGAGATTCTTTATTCCGCAAGCAAGAGAGGCTTTCTTTGAAAGGAGTGCGAGGTCGCCTATCTTAGTATCTCCGAGGAATACGTTGAGCCAAACTGTCTCATCTGCCCAAGTGGGTTTTTCTTCACGGCGGAAATTAAAGCCTTCCATATGCGTGTAGCGCGACATATTCTCAATGATACCCTTTGCACGCAAGAAGAGTGCTTTTACGTTATTTGCGTCTCCCGCAATAGCGCCCGCAACGTGTCTTTCCTGAGTGGGAAGAAGCTCGCGCGCATCGTAAGGAGAGGAGTAATTTTCATCTCTGAATATCTGTGCCTCTTCGAATATTGCAAAATCGTTAAAGTATCTTTCGTTCTTTGCAACGGCTCCGCATACGTTCGGGAGAAGCGTGGAACGAATATAGCTTTCAGTGGGAGAGGGAGGAGTGGAGAGCTTAAGAACGCCCTTGGTGTCGCCGC
>JAEIGA010016003.1_pt1 | contig 11416 bp, 9 predicted proteins | sample 9270691 | NCBI WGS metagenome assembly JAEIGA01 (sample SAMN17057246, study PRJNA624740) | gut metagenome | biome: biome; isolation source: fecal sample | host: Bos grunniens | place: China: Xizang | collected 2019
TATCTTTATGAAAAAATTGGAGATGAATATCGTCGATGTAATATTGATTCAGCTCTATTATATTATCAGAAAGGTATTGCTCGCTCAGGCATAATTGGAGATAGTGTAACACATCAAAAACTGATACTTCTTCGAAACTCAATTTTGCCAGTTAAAGGTATCGTAAAAGAGGCTGTTGATGGGTATGACTCTATTGGTAAAAATTTATATCCACAAAATAGAACGCACTTTTTTGAGGCAGGTAATAATCTTTTTTATTTTGCTTCATCGTTTTATCCTAGCGAGTTGGCGAGTAGATATTATGGGCAGCGCATTCAACTTGCTACCGACTCATTGGTAGCCAATTTACCTCCAACAAGTCTTGATGTAAAGTTGTATAACGCTCAGTTGTATTATGAAAAAGGGAATCCAGCTTTAATGGTGGCTGAGATTAGGGACCTTTTAATGGAAGCAAAAATTGAAGACCATTTATTTGCAAAAGGGGCAAGTCATTTGGCCGATTATTTTGCAACTCAAAGTGGTAAAGAGGAAGAGATGCTCTATTATTTGACTCTTGCATCATTGTCTGATATTCGTTCAGGAACATTAGAGGGTACTGCGTTGGAAAAACTTGGCGAGGCATTATACAAGCGAGGAGATGTTGACCGTGCCTATGAATACTTAGTGTTGTCATTGGATAAAGCAGTTGCATCGGGCTCCCGTATTAGAGCAATGGAAACCGCCGAGGTATATCCATTGGTTGCAGAGTCATATCGCACACGCGACAAAGCTCGACTCACTCTGTTATTGTGTTTGGTTGTGGCTTTATGTATAGCATTGAGTGTAATCGTGTTAAATGGTATTCTTTTGCGTAAAAGAATGAGAAAGATGCACGCATTGAAAGCTTCACTTGCCCAATCTAATATTACTAAAGATATCTATATTAGTAAATTTTTGTCGTTGAGTTCAATATATATTGAAAAATTAGAAGATTTCCATAGGGTGGTGAAACGTAAACTTAAAGCTAATCAAACTGCCGACCTCTATACTCTTATTGAATCGGGTTCTATGCTTGAAGAGCAAAGTCAAATGTTTTATAAGATATTTGACAATGCATTTATTAATATATACCCCACATTTGTTGAAGATGTAAATGCTTTGCTCGTTCCTGAAAAACGATTTAATCTACCCGAAAATAAATTGAATACCGAACTGCGTATTTTAGCTTTCTTGCGACTTGGTATTGATGAAAGTGAACAAATTGCTCGATTCTTAGGACTGTCGCTCAATACAATATACACCTATCGCAATAAACTCAAAAGCAAGGCAAAAAATCGTGATACTTTTGATGAATCGGTTATGAAAATCGGTGTAATTGACTAATATATTTATCTATATTTTCAAGATGGCATAAACTGAATTATTTGTCTGGTTAATAGGACAATGATATCTATATTATAACTATTTTAATTTATATTTTTATTAGAGCCTCTCGTGTGACATATAAAAATGTCGTAACTTTGCACTGCAAAAGAAACAGAAGCTCTATAAAAACATAAATTTTTCATATAAGCAAATAAGACTTATGATGAAAAGGTATAATTTAGTTAGTTAAGGAAAAAAGATTGTTTTATGTTAGTTATTGACTTACAAGGTCAAAACAATGAGTGGTATCGTGAGATGCTGCTCATTGTTTTTTTAGACTAATTAAAAATAAAAAACATGGCAACATTCATCACGAGTGTTGCCACATAACTTTCAAAAACTATATTTTATCCTAAATTACACTTCTTGGATTATCTATTAATCTAAATCAATTTCCAAATTATCGAGGCAGAAGTATGCTGGGTTATTCATTCCCCAAGCGCCAGTGTCAGATGATGTCATTTGGAAATATATCATATCAATTTGAGTCCCAAGTGGAGCCAAATTCACTTTGCTCCATTTGTTTAGAATATTTGTTCCATCGGCTAATTCTACATCAACTTGACCTATGATTTTACCATTCTTCATGCCGTAAATGTGAAGTATGCACCAATCTGAGTCGCCAAATTTCTTATTGAAAGCAGAACCATTTTTCATGGCATAATAGCCCCATGAGCTATTGGTTACATAGACTTCCAATGGATTAAATTTACCACCGTTATAAGATATACTACAGGTTGGTGCAGTAGGTATTCCATCAACCTCTTCACTAGTATTCCAACAACCAAGAATATAGGCATCACCAGCACCTCCAAATCCACCACCTGTTATTGAACCCCATTGATTTGATGTCCAATCACCATCGGCATAGTCAGTATTATCAGTTGACTTTGATGGGCAAAATCCATGCCACGCGTAATATACGTAACCGCCCCAATCGGTAGCAGTTGCTTGATGACTAAAGGCAACTTCATCAAATTTTACAGCACCTACTGTAGTGTTATAGACATCATTCCAACAACCTTTAGCATCATAAATCACCTCGGGGTTTTCATCAAATGACACAATTAAGTTATCGGCATTTTCATCACAACTGGTTGTTGCAACAAGAGAAAGAGCAATAAAAGCTCCATTACGTAATGCTCTAAATGTTTTCATCTCAAAGCTATTTTAATAAGGTTAATAAATAAAAAAGTCAATCATTTTTCGCTATTGCTCTAAAATGGTTGACCTGCATTGATAGTTTTGTGGATAAATACACTTATAAGAGAGTGAACTATCAGATATGTACGCATAGTCTCACTTTTCAAGCGAAAGCGACTAATGGTGGAATTCCAACCACCTCGGTATCTGACTTTATTATCACTCAATGTTAGTGAAGAGGGATAATGTTCACAGTTGCGCGACAGTACATGATTTTCACATGTTTCCCGAATATTTCGTTGCAAAGTTAGTGATTTGAATTGAATAAAAAAATAAATGGTGCATTTTTTTGCACCATTTATTATATTGAGAAGAAATTGTGTCGTCGAGGATTAACCTACAAAGGTGTCAATGTGACGTTTACGCTTGTCTTCAAAGATATCTTCGATTGTAATCAAAATTCCACTCTCTTCAACATCTCCAAACACATCGTTGATGGCTGTACCAAACATGCGCATTGAAGGTGATAGATTCATATAAGCGTTTACTAATGGTGGGATATTGATGCCGTGTTCGCGCACTGTAGTATTAAGGATTTTGTAGTCCTCTTTGTAGTTTTCGCCCACAAATAGTTTTTCCATTGCTTCGATGTCGGTATTGGTTTCCAATGGGTTGATTGGAGTCACCAAGTTGTCATTATCATGGAAGTATTTATGGATGAAATACAAAATCATATTACGACAGTCGCTATTGTAACTTGGATACATTGTTACCTTGCCAAAATAATATTTGAGCTCAGGGTGAACAATGGTGAGTGCGCCAAGACCATCCCAAAGATTGTCGAGTGCATAAAGTGCTTTTGCACCTGCTTTTGATGATTGGTATTCAAGGCGAACAAAAGAACGACCTAATTCAAGAGTATAAGGGAGGTAGTCGTTAATAAACTCTTCAGAGAAATTGAAAAGGTGAGATGTTGCAATTCGTGGCACTCCATTTTCGATTTGAATATCTTTACCTACGATATAGCGATAACCACCTAAAATGAGGCGAGCGTCTGGATCCCATACGATAAGTTGTTTGCATGGGGGATTCATTGTGTCATATTCGTCTATGTCGCAATCTTTTCCAGTGCCACCACCTCCAGCGCGGAATGCTATTTCGCGTAGGCGACCGATTTCCTTCATGATGTTGGGAGAATCAAAGGCATCTACGATGTAAATCTTGTTGCCACCTTTGTTAGTGTCGCGCAAGAAGCGTTCTTCGGTAAGCTCTGCTTCGATTAACTCTAACGGTATTGCGTCAATGATTTCTTGTTCCATACGATTTCATGTGCATCAATTGATGCTATTATTTAGGGTTTTAACTTGTATACTATTTCTCTTACTTGGCCTGCAACATCTTGTGTATTCTTTCCTTCTGCAGGTTTGAGTGATTCCCAAGATATAGTGTCGCCGATATTGATTGAATAAACTGCATTTTCGCTTTGACACATTTCGCGTGGTAGGTACACCATCTCAATGTTAAACTTAAGACCAATGCGTTTACGCCATTTTGCGAAGTTATAGAAGTATGCTGAATTTTCTCCTCCAAAGAACATTGGAATTACATCACGTTGGTGTTCAATGCATTTGTTGACAAACATTTTTTGCCAACGAAGATCGGCAATACCGCCATCTTTGCTGCGACGAGAAACCAATCCTGCAGGGAAAATAATGATTGGATCGTTTCCTGCAAAAGCCTCTTCTATTGCTTTGAATGATTGACGGCTTTGCTTTCCATGTTTGTTGATTGGAAGAAATACGCCATGTAATGGTTTGAGAACCATGAGGATGTCGTTTACAATAAAGTTAACTTTTCCTCCATATACTCGAGTAATATAGTCGATGTAGGCAATGCCATCAAGACCGCCAAGTGGATGATTTGACACGATAACCACTCTGCGATTTTCGGGTGAAGGTAGTTTTTCTTCTCCATTGACATTGACTGTGATGTTGAGTAAACTCATCAACTTACGACAAAATTCGGCATCTTTTTTACCTTCAAGATGCACCAATAATTCGTTCATTCGTTCTTGGCAGATAGTGCGTTCTACCCAACGAATGAGGAACTTAGGTATATACTTATAGTGTCGAGGAAGGCGTTGGCGCAATACTTCATCAACATCAATTCTCATTGTTGTTTCTTGATTCATGTCGCAAATTTACATATTTTATGTCTAATATGCATAAAAAATGGTCAAAATTTGCTATTTTTGCATTATGAGTGTTAAAAAATGTGTCTTTTTGGGCGCTCAATGCGTGTATGCATTGTTGGTGTTGCTTGCTTTGTTGGCTTTTCCGGGAGCTTCGGTTGTGCCGACTTTGTTGGCAATGTTGGCGGTGTGGTTTATTGCCGCAATTTGCTATAAATATCTTCCATGGAAGAGTGAGGTAGGGTGGTGGACTTTGCTTGTATCGACAACTATCCTCGCTGTAGGTGTGATAGCAAATGTTCATTATTTTACTACTTATTCTGGAGCAACTACCCAGTTGCCACTATTGCACAATCCCGATGCTTGGCGCTATTACTACGATGCGTTAAGTATAATGGGAGATGCCAATGGTGTACCATGCGAACTTAAAAGTCATGGTTATGGGCTGATAATCTCATGGGTGTGGCAACTGACAGGAATTACAATCGTTTCGCCATTGGTGTTAAATATGCTACTCATGTTATTCTCGATCATTGTGAGTGGAGGCATTGCATGGCGATTGTTGCATGGTGTTACCTCTAAGTCGGGGCAATGGATTGCATCGTGTGCAATGATTATGACAGCATCGGTGTGCTATTTTCTAAACTCGGGCACATTGTTGCTTAAAGAAGCTGGTGTTATATTCGCATTTTCTTTGATTGGCTTTTCATTAATATCGCAAAATGAAACTTCTCTGCCTAAATGGATTGACGTAGTATTGTTTTTCATAGGGGCTGTTTTAGTGGCAATGTTGCGTACTAACTATCTAATAATGCCTATTGTGGGCGTAGCAATACTGTTGCGATGGAATAAGTGGTGCATCATAAAGGTTTCTACAATGTTAGTGATAATTGTTGCTTGTTGGATTGGCGTTTCGGCTTGGCTTTATTCGTCATATAGCGAAGCATCTGAAATTGCATCGAAAATAATGTCGGGGTATGGCTTAAATAATTCATTCTTTCTTGATAATCTTGACCATCGCACATATAATGCTATCGTTGAAGGGTATTTTGATTTCCCATGGTGGAAGAAGGTGCTTTTCTTGCCCATGTCGGCGGCCGTTCAATATCTCATTCCTCTACCTTGGGGATTTTGCGATGATATACAGTTTGGCTATTCACTCGCTTATGCACACATCTCTTACCCTTGGTATTTGGTGGGTGGACTGATATTATATTTTGTAGTGTGCCACATGCGCAAAGCCCCTCGCACTCTTGCTCGATTTACAATGTGGGGTGGATTGATGTGGCTTGTGCCAGCATTCTTATTCGCAGGAACAGTGTCGCGATACGCATTGCCAATGTTGCCTATTCTTGTGCCAGGTGCAGTATATGTTGTTGCAAAGTGGCGCGAGTTTAACAAAACACAACTAAAGTGGTGTTTTGGGTTATATGCATTGTTCTTATTTGTTGGATTAATTGCTGGGTATATCGTGCAGAAAGGAGTTGCGTTATGAAAATTTCAATTATCACAATAACACGCAATAATAAGGCTACGATTGCAGCTACAATTGAAAGTGTAATATCTCAATCGTATCAAAATATTGAATACATCATCATTGATGGAGCAAGCGATGATGGTTCGTTGGATATTATTAAGGATTATACATCACGCTATCCTGATAAAATTAAATATTTAAGCGAACCCGATAGTGGGGTATATAATGCCATAAATAAAGGTGTGAGATTGGCGACTGGTGAGGTTGTTGGATTGTTGCATGGCAATGATACATTTTCATCGTCAACAATAGTTGAGCAAGTGGCAAAGGCAATGGAGGGAAGAGATATCCCATTTATATATGGCGATGTAAAGTACACACATGTGGGTAGTGAAAAGGTAGTGAGGTATTATTCTGCAGCCGATTTTACTCCTGAAAAGTTGTTGCAAGGAATTGCTCCGCCACACCCTTCATTGTATATGCGTCGTGAATTATTTGATAAGTATGGTTTTTATAAAGAAGACTATCTTATTGGTGCCGATTTTGACATGTTTTTGCGATTGATGATTGTCAATAGATTATATGGCAAGTATCTTCCATTAGATATGGTTACGATGACCATAGGTGGATTGTCAACGCAATTATATCATCGCATTTTTACTAATAATCGAGAAAAATATCGTGCGTTGAAAGAAAATTCGTGTAAAGTTAGTGTGTATTTGCTCATAAAGAGGTATCTTTACACTTTCAAAACACAAAAAAAATAGATAGATTACGGAAACAGCATCTAAAATAGTATTAATTACTGGCTCATGTGGCTTCTTAGGACGCTATTTGTGTCATGAGTTTTCTGATTGCGATGTTACGACCTTGGGGTTGAATCCACGCAACGAGGTTGTGTGCGATTTGTCGTCATCGGTGCCTCGTTTTCAACGTCGATTTGATGTTGTAGTTCATGCTGCTGGCGATGCTCGTTCACAAATGGCTGATGCTGTAAACTATCAAGGTACAATAAATCTTTGTAAGGGGTTAGATGCAAATCCCCCTCAAGAAATGGTGTTTATCTCATCGGTTCAAGTATATGGCAAAGAGGAAGGTGTAGATTATGATGAATCTACAATTGCCAATCCAATTACTGAATACGGAATTTCAAAATATAAGGCAGAGCAGTTCCTTCATCAATGGTGTGAAAAGCACTCTGTTAAGTTGTCAATTATCCGCCCCCCATTAATTGTTGGTACTCGCATGAAAGGGATGGTGCGTTCAATGGTAAATGGTATTTATAGAGGATATTATTACCATATTCAAGGGAATGATGCTCGTCGAAGTGTAGTGCATGCAAGCGATGTATCGGCTGTGGTGCGAAAAATTGCGTCAGTGGGTGGTACATATAATGTGTGTGACGGAGTTAGCCCTACCGTGCATGACTTAGCTGAAGCTTTGGCATATCGTATGGGTGATAAACGTATTTATACAATCTCGGCAAAACGAGCTAAATTACTTGCTCGAATAGGTGATTTCTTAGGCGAAAAATCACCTTTGAATACCAAAAAGTTAGAACATCTTACACAAACACTCACATTTAATGGCGATGCTATTACGAGCGTAATAGATTGGAAGCCAAATAGTGTAACCGAGTATTTGCGAACACATAACTATGACGAAAACAGCCTCTAAAAAAATAATCTCAGTATTGGAAAATGCAGGGTGCTCTATTAAGAGCCTCATTAAATTGGCGATTAAATCTAAATCGTCAACAATTTCTACTGTGGCAACGAGTGCTGATTCAATGATAATTATGGGGAATGGACCGTCTCTCAATGAAACTATAGCGCAATATGGGAGTCTGCTTCGTGAAATTCCTACATTAGCGGTAAATTTTGCTGCTAATGCTCCCCAATTTAGAGATTTGTCCCCACGTTATTATCTACTTGCTGATCCTCATTTCTTTGTGAATGTTAGCGATGCGAATGTTGCCAAACTAAAAGATAATCTCATGGCTGTTGATTGGCAAATGACTTTATTCCTTCCATTTGAGGCCAGGAAATATGGGTTTGCTATTGAGAATCCATACATAAAGATTGAATATTTTAATTTTTTGGCTGTTGAAGGGTATGAATGGCTCGAGAATTGGGCTTATTCATCGGGTAGGGGAATGCCTCGCCCTCGCAATGTGCTTATCCCTTCTATTATGGTTGCAATGAAGATGGGTTATGGTAATATTTATATTACTGGAGCCGACCACTCATGGACAAAGACCTTATCGGTTAATGAAAACAATGAGGTAGTTTCAATCCAACCACATTTTTATAAAGAAGATGAGAAAGAGGAGCAACGTATCAAAGTTGATTACTTAAAATATCCATTGCATCAAATCATTCATAGCTTTTACGTTGCATTTAAGTCATATCATTCAATTCAGAGATATGCTATGCATAAAGGGGTGAATATTTATAACTCTACTCCTGGAAGCTTTATTGACGCTTTCCCACGCTGTAGTTTATCAGAATGTAAATAATATTAAACCGTATAAAACAATAAGACCGCCTTTCACAAGGTGGTCTTATTTTTGTACTTGGTTGTTATTCAAGTTAAACAAACCTAACATAAAACACGATTATCAATTTTTTATTACCAATATGGTACTATTTCGTACCCAAACCTAACATTAAATACTAACCCTAAAAATTATTATTTTGCAATTAAATCTTAATGTTCATTATAGATTAAATCCGTTTTTTTAGGTCAATGAATTATTTTACACTGGCAAATTTACTTTTTATGGTAGTATCTATGGTATAAATATAGATAAAATATAGATATATATATTAATTATTAAAATATAAAATATTGAATAATAATATTATAATGCTAATAATATATAACTATGATATAAATAGATATATAGATGAAAATAGAATTGATTTATTGTAAATCAATGGGGTATAATCGGTTGTAATGCGTGCAAAAAGTATGTAACCCAAAGTTTTTTCAAAATAGATTCTTCTTTTTTTATAATGGCGGAGCATTTATGTAGGATAATTGTTGTATATTTGTAAAATATATAGATAATTACGACCTTGCGTGGGTTGTGTTTATTTGTTTTATGGTGTATATGAAACGAAAAGTATGCATAGTGACAGGCACTCGTGCTGAGTGGGGATTGTTGAGTAGTATCGCTCAGCTACTCAAGTTGCGCCAGGATGTAGAGTTGCAAATTATTGCGACCAATATGCATCTTGATGCTCGCTATGGTTATACAATTGATGATATTTTTGCCATGGGATTTGAGGTAAATGCTCAAGTTCCAATGATGGTTGATGATGATTCGTGTGTATCAACTGCTAAAGCAATGGCAAAATGTGCTGAGGGAATGGCTGATGCTTTTGCTCAACTATCGCCAGATTTAATCGTTATTCTTGGCGATAGATATGAAATGCTGTCAGTCGCGAGTGTGGCAACCGTGATGCGTATTCCTATCATACACCTTCATGGTGGAGAAATCTCTGAAGGTGCTATTGACGATAGTATTCGTCATGCCATTACTAAACTATCTTCGCTACATTTGACCGCTACAGAAGAGTATAGGGATAGAGTAATTCAGATGGGTGAGCATCCCGAAACGGTAATTAACACTGGAGCAATAGGGGTGTATAATATTGCGAATATTACCCCGATGAGTCTTGCCGAACTAAATACTTCGCTCGATTTTGAAATTACTCCTGGCACATTGCTCGTGACCTATCATCCCGCTACTCTCGACGATGAAGATGTCGCAACGCGCTGTAAGGCTTTGTTGGAGGCTCTTGATGAATTCACCAATAAGGTTATTATAACATACCCCAATAATGATGCGCAAGGTCGTGTGATTATAGATTTGATTGAAGAGTATGCGTCTAATAATCAAGGGCGAGTAATGGTTAAGCCATCATTGGGACTACTGCGATATATCTCAGCATTGCACTATGTTGACGTTGTTGTTGGAAATTCTTCAAGTGGCATTATAGAGGTGCCATCTATGGGGATTCCAACTGTTAATATTGGCATGCGTCAGCAAGGTCGCATGGCAAGCGAATCGGTAATACATTGTGCCGACGATAAAGAGAGTATTGTTGAGGCAATAAGATACGCATTAAGTGATGCTGGTAGAGAGAAAGCAAAATATGCTCAGAATCCCTATTGCAAAGAAAATACATTGCAACTTATTGTTGAGGCAATTGCAACTACTCCTCTCGAAGATTTGCGTAGAAAAACTTTTTATGACTTGAAATGAAAGATAACTCGCTATATATAATTCCAGCTCGTGGTGGGAGTAAAGGCATTCCTCGCAAGAATATTAAATTGCTTGGAGGTATTCCTCTTATTCACTATTCAATAGCTGTTGCACGAGAGTTGACTGATGATGCACATATCATTGTATCGACCGATGATGATGAGATTGCAGAGGTGGCACGACAAACGGGTTTGCCTGTTGAATATATGCGTCCGAAGTATTTGGCAACCGACACTGCTGGTTCGCGTGAAGTAATTATTGATGCGATGGACTATGCCGATGCTCATGGCATAAAATATGACAAAGTAGTGCTTTTGCAGCCAACATCGCCATTGAGAACGGTTGAAGATGTTGAGTCATGCCTATCTCTATATAGTCCCGATATTGATATGGTAGTAAGCGTTGTAGAAGCCTCTGCTAATCCCTACTACAACTGTTTTGAGGGGAATCCCGAAACTGGCTATCTGCAAGTGTGTAAGGGGAATGGGCAATATACTCGTCGCCAAGATGCCCCACAAGTGTGGGAATATAATGGCGCAGTTTATGTGATTAATCCAAAGTCGTTGCGAGATATGCCTATGGGGCAATTCTCGCGCAAAGTGCCTTGCGAAATGCCTCGCTTGCGTAGTGTTGACCTCGACACGCCTATGGATTGGGCCATTGCTGAAGTGGTGATGGCTGAGTTAACAAATAAGAAAAAGTAATATCTATGGATATGAATCAGTATATAATCAACGAAAAATCAACATTGCTTGATGCTCTTAATCGGCTCAATCAATTGTCGGGCAAGCAGATGGTGTTGCTATGTGTTGACTCTAAAGGGGTTATGACTGGCACGCTCACCGATGGTGATGTGCGTCGTGCATTGCTTGCTGGGGTATCCCTCTCGGCAGCAGTAGAAGATGCAATGCATCGCGAATTTAAGGCA
>JAEIGA010016004.1_pt1 | contig 11416 bp, 8 predicted proteins | sample 9270691 | NCBI WGS metagenome assembly JAEIGA01 (sample SAMN17057246, study PRJNA624740) | gut metagenome | biome: biome; isolation source: fecal sample | host: Bos grunniens | place: China: Xizang | collected 2019
ACAGCGGTCGGCGACTTCAACTGACTGCCGTATTCAAATGTCGAATTGATCACGGACGCCTTGGAATAAACGCCGGCACCGCCGGAGAATACGCAATCGACGACCGTTCCGGCGTTTCCGTAGTAATCGCCAAAATACAATCCCGTACCGTTGGCTATCACGCGGCAGCGAATCAGCGTAACCTCCGAAGCCGCGCTGCCTCGAATAGCCGCGTTGTTGGTGAAAACACATTCAATGGCCGCAGCGTCCCCTCTGCCGGTCAGCGCACCTCCCGTTTCACCCAAGGCCGACGTCTCCGCCGCCGCGCCGTTGCGCAAGGTAAAGCCGCGGATCCACGCGCCGTCGTTAAGATAGCAGCACCGCACCACGTTCGTCGCGTATGCATATCCGCCGGCGTTCTGCATGCCCTCTATTACCGTCTCGGCAGCTCCTGCATCGCCGACAAGACCGACGCCGGATGCGAGAATAACGCGGTTCGTGGTCACAAGCCCGGCAACCGGTCCCGAAACACCTTTATCATAGACTCCTGCGGCGGCGTGGATGACGCATCCGCTGACCGTGGCGATTGAGGCGATTGCGGCAAGCGTCTCCTTCGGCGTATCCGGCGAAAGCCCGTCGTTGGCGTCATTCCCCTTGGGTGCGGGACTTACGAAGTAGGGTTTGTGCGCCGTGGTCGTAAGCGACAAAAGGACCGCCTCACCGGTCGTACCCTCGCACACGAAACGCACATTGTGCCGATTGCCGGAGACGACGTATTCAACGGCAGAGGATGCGTTCAGCGTAAATTTCAACAGATCGTCGACGTACATCTTCAGTACGGCATCACCCGAAAGCGTCACGGAAAGAGAATATGTTTCGGGATAGGTATCGTATTCGGGAATCGTCCAAGCGCCCTGAAGCGTACTGCCGACAGGAATCGCCACGCCGACGACCGCGTCACCGTCAGTCTTCCGATATATCTCGACATCGGCCGACTTAACGGCAAAATACCCGGAGGCGGCAAGGTCGCAGGCGTAAGTGTCGAAGTAATCGTACTCCACCGCTCCAACATCAATCGTCCCGTTGACGACGCGCTTGCGTCCGTATGCGTCCAGATGCATGTAGTCACGCGCCACCGCCGGAAAGTTGTTGGTGTAATAGAGCCAATTGCCGTTATCAATGCCTATATGCTTGCCGAAGACCGGCATATTCGCGGAATCCGTCAGCAATTGATTCGCCAGGACAAGCCCGGTTCTGTTGTCCGGCGACGACCAGTCGGATGTGCTGTGGGTGGTGGAGGGCTTACAGGAGTTCGTCATGACGTTGAGGCCCTCGTCATTGCCCGTAAGCACCGTGTTCCAGCCGTACGATTTGCTGTTGCCGCGCAGACCGGTTTTGACCGTGCAGTTGTAGCAGTTGACATCGTAGAGCGGATAAGTGCCTAAGATGTCGCCGACGACGCAGTTCCATAGTCCGATCTTATACGCGCCGGAGCCCGGCTTAGTTGCGTTGCAGGCCGTGATAACCGTGTTTACCAGACCGCTTGTCCGCACCCCGCAATAAGCGGCGGCGCCGCGCACGGCAAAGCAGTTTGAAATGACGCAATCCACGACGCAACCCGTAGCGTTTGGGTCAATATTCACGCCGCCGCCAAAGCAGTAGCCCCACTCTGACCCTCCTGCCGCGGCACTGGCATGACCGTCTAAGAGTGTAAAACCGAAAACGGAACCGCTACCCTTCAATCGTACGCATCGCACGGCATCAGCCCCCAGTCCGCACGCCTTCTCAGCGTCCGACCGTTTGTCAGGATCAGGCACCGCCACCGCCGCCGCACCGTGAATAAACGTCACGTCGCGACCGTAGCGCGAGATAAGCTTTACGCCGTCGGGAACGAAGGCGCGCGACAAATAAGACGTATCGTTCGTCATAACGCCGTCGCGATAATGACCCGGCAACACGCAAACGGTGTCGCCTGACCGCGCGAGAGAAAGTCCCGCCTTGAGCGTGCGCTTCGGTCCGACCGGAAGACCGCCTGGCGAAGTCTCGCCGGTCAATGTCGGCGCTGTGCCAGAATTGGCATCACTGCCGTCATCGTCAACCCAATAGGTGTTACCATCGGCGAAGACGGCGGTTGTCGCCATTGCCGTACACGCGAGCAGAATCTTGATATTCATTGATCCCTTTCTTTTGGCAGAACTGCGGTATCACGTGAACGGTATTCTATCACAATCAAGTGTTTTACGTCAATTTCTCGATTTCTTGATTTTGATTCAATGCAAACGGAAGCGCTCCGCCTTGCGTCCGGCGAATCCGATGACCACGCGGTGTTTCGGCGTTTTCCCGAAAGCGATCGCCTGCCGCAAACTATTTGCCCATCCCGAACAACTTTAAAACGTTGCGGAAGTCGGCGGGAAGCGGCGAATGAACCTTTATTTCATTCTTCTTTTCGACAGGATGCTGCATAGAAAGCGTCGAGGCGTGCAACATCTGTCTGGGAACACGCATCAAGCGCGGGTCGCGGGCGCTTTTAAGTCCGAACACCCTGTCTCCGACGATCGGGAAGCGGATCGACGAGAGGTGGCGGCGGATCTGGTTGGTGCGGCCCGTCTCGATGCGAACGCGCAGGAACGAGGCATCCTCGCTGACCGCCTCTCGCGTGACTTTCGAGAGAGCAGGCTGCTTGTCTATCGGCTCGTCGATGATACGGTGCACATGCGGAAACTTTCCTACTACCACAGCGTGATAAGTCTTGGAGACCTTGTGGGTCTTGAAAATTTCCACCGCCGCCATCAGCGATGCATGATTTTTGGCGAACATCAGACACCCGGTGGTGTCACGATCGAGACGGTGGACCGCCTCCAGCGTCGGCACATTTTCCTGCTCGCGGAGGATGGACTCCACCGATTTGGGATCGTCGCAGGAGACAAGTCCGGCCGGTTTGTCGCATACGAGATAAAAATCATCCTGCCACAAAACCCGGACATGGCGCTTTTGTATCTCCCGGGCATCCCCCTGCTTCGAAGATGCCGCAACTCCCCCCTGCTTTTGCGCGCCCTTGACGACCGCCTCGGGAACTTCCACCGCATCGCCGGTCTTGAGCTGAAAGCGCGCTATCCACACGCACTTGCGGTTCACCCACACGCTTCGGCCGTCGATCATCGCCTTGGCCGTGCGGCGGGAAAGCGAAAACTTCTCCGCCAGAAAGTCCTGCAGAAACTTGGGGTCGGGACGGTTCACCGCCATCGACACAATACCGGCTGAATGTTTGGGTGCACTGCGCTTCATCGTCAAACCTTTGAAAAACAGCACACTACGCCGTAATTGTGGCGTCCCTGGCTGTTAGGCGAAAACTGCGCATCCAGCGCCGTTCCGTTTTTGGCCGCAAGCCGAAACTTAAGCGTTTCTCCGGCTTTTGCGGCTTCAAAACCGCGTTCGATATCCCTGTCTTCAAGAAAATCCACGAGCGAATGTCTGCGGGCCGCTTCGTCGCTTTCCAACGCAAACATCTCCCTGAACGCCGCATTGTTCTCGCGCACTTTTCCTTCATTCTCGCAAACGCAAAGCGCACATGCTGCCGCCCTGAACGCATTAGTTTTAGAACGGTACATAATCATCGCATTGCGACGCTTTTCGACATTACGGATTGTAAAGACCAGATCCCCGGGATTATCGAAATCGATTGAAGAGACCGTTATCTCACAGGCTATCTTCCCGCCGTCCCTGCACTTTCCGGCGGCGTCGATGACCATGTGACGGTCGTTCTTCATACCGTTGCGCACACGCTGGACGACCGGCGCGGTCAACCCGGGAATGTACACCGAAATAGGCTTGTCGGCTACTTCCTCTATTTCAAAGCCGAAATATTCCACCGCCCGGGGATTGATTTCTATTATGTGTCCGCTGGGATCGGTTATGACAACCGCATCATACATTCCGTCCAAAAACTGGCGGAACAGCGTTTTACGATCTTTATGCACGAACAAAGGCATGATGCGTATATTATATCATAATGCGGAGCAGGAAACTTCACCGATTTTCAACGCCGGTCAGAACCGAGGCAGCTTCATCAGCGAATCGGCACGTCCGCCTTCACGGCTGCGCAGTTTCCAGATGCGGCCGTGTTCGGCGCGGAGCTCGCGCAGGCGCCCTTCGTCGCGGCGATGGCAGGCGCAATCGATCAGATTGGCCATATAGACGATCTCTTTCGCCCAGTCGTTGCGGTCGGCCCAACGCTCGGCGACAATCCGGCAGCCGTGGGCGATCGCACCTATATCGGCAATCACGGCATCTGTCAGCCCGGGATGACGCGAATAGCCGTGACCGTTCAGGAGAATGTTGAACAGTTCCGAACAATTGGCTTTAATCGCCCCTCCGCGCAGATACAGCGTCCCCAATCTGAGCAGAGTTCCTCCGAGCGGAGCGTCCATAACCGCATCAAGCTCCCGCTCGAGATCCATATTCGCGGCCTTCGCGCCGGTTGATGCAAAAGCTCCTCCCATGACGATTCCGGGCAGCGATGCGGCAAGCGGCTGCCAATGCCCTTCATCACCCCAGTCCGTCACCATATACCCTTTCGCCCCGTGCATACGGCCGGCCTTTTCCGCCGCCTCGAGATTTTCACGCATGTTTTCGACGCGGCCGCCGAGACTGCGCCAGGAAGATGTTCCCGGACAGACGTAGAACTCCAATCCCGCAGCCTTGAAAGCGGCGGCCTCGCGTTCGAAAGGATGATTGCCCTCATACCCCCAATCGAGCGCGATCATATCCCGCGGAAGTTCCGCTGCGCGCTCGGGGTGGCGCAAAATCATATCGCCCCAGAACATCGGACGCTTGCCGCGACGGCGCACGAGATCGGCGACCTTAAGGAGAAAGCCGACATATTCATCGGGATCGGAAATCTCGAAGGTCTCGTCGCAGCCGATATTCACGAGACCGGAGGTAAAATTCGGCAGAAGCTCTTCGAAAAGTCCCTCGACGAGTTTCAGCGAATCCGGATTCGCCGGATCAAGCGTGGTGGGAAATTTTTTGATCGTACCCCACGGAGTCATCGCGCCGCCTTTGGGGAATTTTGCGAGATGGTTGTACTCCTCGTGGGTGAGCCAGCGTTCCATGTGCCCGAACGAGTTCTGATTGGCCACCAGCTCGATCCCCTGCATTTGGCAATAGGCGTCGAGTTTGCGGATTTCCGCTGCGGTCATCGGATCGGCATCTTCCCAGACGACCCGATGCTGCGAATAGGCGAAAGTATGCTCGGTATAAAGCTGCAGCTGATTATAGCGGCACCGCTCGAGCAGATCGACTATTTCGCGCAGGGTTTTCATCGTCGGGACGCGGTCCCGGCTTATGTCCAGCATATACGAGCGATGTTCGAACATTACGACTTATCTTTTTGATTTTCGTCACCGCCGTCCGCAGGCGGGACCAATTTTCGGGGAATGAACTGGAAAAGCTGCGTCATGACGACGGCGGCAAACACCAGTGCGCACCCGGCGATCTGATGGACCGAGAGGACATCTCCCATAAAAAGAACGCCGAAAACCGTCGCGAACACCGATTCCTGCGCCAGCACCAGCGCCGCAACCGGCGGCGAGACGAGACGCTGTCCGGCGTTCTGCAACGTGCAGGCAAGACCGGAAGAGAGGAAGCCGCAAAACGCGACGGCTCCCGTTGCCGAAGCGATGTTGCCGGGAGTCAGAAGCTCACGCTCGAGCGAAAGCGCCAGGAACGGAACGCACAGCACCGCTCCGGTCGCAAACGATACGCACGTCAGGCGCAACGCATCGGCATCAGGCCTGGACATGAAGCGCTCCACCGCGCAGATCTGAACGCCAAAGGCGATGGCGCACAGAGCGGAAAGAATTTCTCCCGCCGACAAACCCAAAGCGGACGAACCTGCGGCATTTGCGGCAGGATTGCAAAGAAGCCAAGAACCGGCGAGCGAAAGCGCCACGCACGGCCAAACCGAGGCTCCGGGGCGGCGAGCGGTGAAAAGTCCGAGCAACGGCACCACGAGCACATAATTTGCCGTAAGAAAAGCGCACACTCCCGGCGAAACCGACTGGATACCGATCTGCTGCAGCATCATGCCGCACCACAAGGCGATTCCGCTGACGATACCGCCGACGACGTCGGTGCGCGACCAGGAAAACCTTCCGCCTTTGGCAAGGACGCGCAAAACCACGAGCGCAAAAAGGAACACTCCCGCAAGCAGGTCGCTGAAGAACGTAAACGCGAAGGGTCCGATATGGTCCATCCCCAGTTTCTGGGCGACAAAAGACCCTCCCCATATAAGAGCCGTGGAGAAAAGGAGCAAAAGCCCGATCATGCCGTTTCGCTGCCGCATCGTCAATATCCTCCGACCTTAAAACATGCGGCTTTGTTCAAATTTGACCCGGTATTTGGCTACCGTACGTCTTGCCATTTTGAAACCGGCCTCGGCCATCAGCAGCGAAACTTCACGGTCGGACAGTTTCGCGCCGTCCTCAGAGGCGAAAATTTCAGCAAGTTTCACCAACGGCGCCTGTTCCGTGCGGCGAAAAAACATCCTGAGCGGGAAAGTCCCTCTCGGCGTCTTTACATATTTGCGCGCTGCGGCGCGCGAGACGGTGGCGATATTGCATTTCGCTTTTTTTGCAACCTCGCCCATGGTCTGGCGCACGAGAGATGACGTACCGTTTTTCAAAAATCCGCGCTGGCCGTCGACGGCGATCTGGGCGATGAGCTCCACCGTCTCTTTACGCTTCTCAAGAGCCATGAGAAAATCCCGCGCATGGCGCAAACGTTCGACGGCGTAGGCGCGCGTCTCCTCGTCAAGACTTTTATCCTTTGCCATCGCGACATACTTCGGCGAGACTGAAATCTCCGGCATATCGCCCGTATCCACCTCGACCAAGCCGTCCTCGTCTACGATAATATCGGGATTGACATACTGCGTTTTGCGCGGCGAATACAGCTTCCCGGGAAAAGGATCGAGCGTTTTGAGAATCGTCAACATGGACGGCGCCACTTTGCCGGTCCTGAGATTCTTCATCTCCGCAAGAAAAAATTCCCGCTTGGCGGCCGGCACGCGGTCGATCTGCGCCAACAGACACTCCTCGAGATCTTTTGCGCCGCAACCGACGGGATCGAGCTTCATAACCTGCCGACGGGCGCTCTCCAGCTGCGCAACGCTCGCCCCTGTAACCATCACCATATCCGGCAACGAACCGGCAAAGCGGCCGTTTGCATCCAGTTCCCCTATGATATGCCCGCACAATTCGCGCTCACGTCCGGATATTCCGCTCATTCGCAGTTCGCCCAGCAGATGTTCTTCCAGCGTCTCTTCGGAAGAATCGGCAACATTTTCTATGATTGACGGATCCGTGGAAGAACGTCCCGCGAAGAACCTTCCGGATCTGAGCGTTTCCATCACCGCCGGATTCGTTTCGATTTCCTTGCGAACCGCTTCTTTGAGTTCGCCGATGGGCATGGCGAGCATATTAAGCCCCATCCACATCGCCGGAGTCATCGTCTGGGACTGGCTCTGGCGAATCTGCGTCCCGAGCACGCTCTTCACCGCAAAAGCTCCAGCAAACGGTTTTCGTCGATCACTTCGGTGCCGAGTTTGCGGGCCTTTTCCGTTTTCGCCGCCCCCACGTTGGCTCCGGCGATCAGATACCGCGTCTTGGACGTGACCGAACTCTGAACGATCCCGCCTGCCGATTCGATCATTTTTGCATATTCGCCGCGCGGCCTGCTCAATGTGCCCGTCAAAACACATCCGACTCCGGTAAGAGGACCGTCATGAACAACGGCAACTGTTTCTTCGCGTTCAGGATCTATCCCCAATACAGACATCCGTCCAAGAAAACTCCGACCGTATCCGCTGTCGAAAAACGCAAGTACGGCTTTCGCCGCCTCTGCCTTGATAGACAGGATTTTCCGCTCTTTCCCCTTCTTTGCATCGTTCTCCAACACCGCCTTCAACACCGCAGAGTCTGCAAGAGAGGACATCCTCTCGTGTTCGCGCGCGATATCTTTGGCGACGGACACGCCGACATTGGGAATGCCGAGCGCAAAAAGCCAGCGATCAAGCGGCAGACTCTTCGCCGCGTCGAGCGCCTGTGAAACAGTTACGGCATTTTTCCCGAAACGGTGACCGGATACATCGAGCGCATACAGATCGACCGTTCGAAGCGTGAAAAGGTCAAGCGGATCACCTACCATTTTCCCGGCCACCAGCGCCTCAATCACAGTCCCGCCGAGAGCACGGATGTCAAGGGCGTTACGCGAGGCGAAATGCTCGATGCGCCGCTGGAGCTGCGCGGGACAGGCGGGATTCACGCAGCGGTGTGCCACCTCTCCTTGCGCCTGCCGGACTTCGCCGCCGCAGACCGGACACGCCGAAGGCATCTCGAACGGAACCTCGTCGCCGGTGCGTTTCTCGGCGATGACCGATTCGATCGCCGGGATGACGTCACCGGCCTTGACGATCCAGACGCTGTCGCCGATACGGATGTCCTGGCGCGCAATCTGATCGGCATTATGCAGCGTGGCTCTGGAAATGACGCTGCCGGCGAGCTCCACCGGCTTGAGCTCCGCCACCGGAGTCAAAACCCCCGTTCGCCCGACCTGCACGGTTATGCCCATAAGTCTGGTCTCGGCGCGCTCCGGCGCATATTTGTATGCACGCGCCCACCTGGGACCGTGAGCGGTCGCCCCGAGCCGCGCATGCAGAGCGCGCTCGTCTATTTTCACTACCGCACCGTCTATCTCAAAACGGAATGAATGGCGTTTCTTCTCCAGCTCGTCGATTGCGGAGAAAACCTCGTCGATCGAAACGCAACGTCGGGACCACGGCGGCACAGGGAAACCCCATTCGGCAAATTTGGCTATAAGTTCGCCGTGCGTCGCAAAATCTCCGCACCCTTCACCGCCGGCGTTGTAGATCACGATTTCAAGCGGACGCGATGCGACCACACCGGAATCAAGCAGTTTAAGACTGCCTGAAGCGGCGTTGCGCGGATTGGCGAACGGCTCGCGTCCGGCGCTCTCCTCTCGCTCGTTCAGTTTTACGAAACCTTCCCGGGACATGTATATTTCCCCGCGCACTTCCAGACGTGACGGAGCGTCTTGCGGCAGCGACAGCGGAACCGACCTTATGGTGCGCACGTTGGCCGTTACATCGTCGCCGACCGAGCCGTTGCCGCGGGTGGCCGCTCTCGTCAGATTGCCGTTTTCGTAAAGAAGAGAAATGGAGACTCCGTCAACTTTCGGCTCGACGACATAGGCGAACTTTTCCCCCGGCAGGTCCTTCGCAACCATGGACGCGAAATCGGCAAGCTCACCCTTGCTGTGGGTTTTGTCCAGTGACTGCATGGGAGGATCGTGCCTGACCTGCGCAAATCCCTCCTGCACATCGCCGGAAACCCGCTGCGTCGGCGATGACGGATCGGCGAACTCCGGATGCTTCTTCTCCAGTTCCAAGAGCTCGTTGTAAAGAAGATCGTAATCCCTATCGCCGATGACGGGACGGGACTCCACGTAATACAGGCGATCGTGACGGTTTATCTCTCTGCGCAGAAAATCGATGCGCGATTGCATGTCGTTATTTTTCATTGCCGCGACGATAGCGTATTTTTCTGCCGGAGTGAGGCCCGGCTTGGGATTTCTGTACATTCTTGCGCTTGCCGCGGTTTATCGATTCTGCGTGCCGCTTGGTAACCAGCACAGGTCTTGTATATCCGCCGCGGCCGAGACACGCCATCAGAAAACGCGCCTCGCGAAGATCCCGCACCTCGCTGTCCAGAAGAATATGAATCACCCGGTCGCGGGGAACGCCGTGATCTTCGAGAATCTCAGGGACTTCCTGCGGCTTGACGAAGGTATCGCCGAAAAGAACCCCGTTCACCGAAACGCGCACAGCCGGGTTCTTCGCGTCCAAAACGATCGTGCGGCGAGAAACGCAGCCGCCGGCGAGGACAAGAACGCACGCAAGCGTGCACATCGCCGCGATCCGGTTACGACATACGCTCAAGGAGCATTCCCTCCACTCGTTTGGCATCCTCGGGAGTATCCACTCCGATGCCTTCGTCATCGGTTTTCACGACCGCGATTTTCGCGCCCATCCACAAAGCGCGCAGCTGTTCGAGCTTTTCGGTCTGTTCGAGCGCGCAAGGCGGCTCTTTTACATACTCGCGCAGGAAGCCGCCGCGGTAGGCGTAGATTCCGAGATGCCGGACGTAAAGACCGGAGGCAAGATCCGCCTCGCCGTCGCGGTCGCACGGGATCGGTGCGCGGGAGAAATATAATGCGCCGTCGTCGCGGTCGAGCACGACCTTGACCACGCTCTTGGCGGCAAAATCTTCCGCTCCGGAAATCGGAGTTACCGCAGTCGCCATCGACCAGCGCGGATCGTCGACGAGTTTGGCGACCAGCCGATCTATGAGACGGGGATCAATAAGCGGCTCATCGCCCTGAATGTTCACGAGAATGTCGTCATCGGCGAATTCCCCCGCCGCACAGGCGATGCGGTCGGTTCCGCTCGGAAGTTCGCTCGGCGTCATGACGGCCTTGCCGCCGAATTTCTCCACCGCTTCGACGATACGCCCGTCGTCGGTCGCAACCAGGACTTCATCGAGCGACTTTGCCTTCTTGACCGCTTCGACCACCCAGGCGACAAGCGGCTTGCCGGCGATGACCGCCAACGGCTTACCGGGAAAGCGAGAGGAACCGAAGCGGCTGGGAATTATTCCGTATACCTTCATATTGCCTTTCTTGAGCAGAAATTTGATTAGTCTGATTATCCTAAAAACCGGCCTTCAAGTCAAGCGCGGACATCAGAAATTTCTCCGCATCGCATGAGCATCATCACCAGCCGGTCGACCCCGAGCGCGACTCCGGCGGCGCGTCCGATCTCCGGCAGACAACCGAAGAAATCCTCATCGAGCGGATAATCGGCCTCGCCCAGCAGTCTGCGCGCCGCTTTCGCCCGCTCGAAGCGCAGACGCTGCTCGCGTTCATCGCACAGTTCGGAAAAACAGTTCGCAAGCTCCATCCCGTCCCAATACAGTTCCCAGCGTTCGGCAAAACGGTCCTTTTCCTCCGCGCCGTCTCCGCCAAGCTTCGCGAGCGATGCGGCCTGAACCGGATAGTCTTTGAGAAACACGAAGCCGCCGAGCTCTTTTATCGCCGGCTCAATCTTGGTCGCCATGTCGAAATCAAAACGGTCCGCGTCCCAGTTCTCCCACGGATCCCAATCCGCAAACCGGCGATACGCTTCACGCACGCAGAGTTCGGCATATTCTAAACTCGCCGCGTCGTTGCCGGTCAAAGCCGACATGAGTTCCACCGTGTCACGCATTATGTCGCGGTAGTCCGCATCCTTGCGGTACCATTCGAGCATCGTGAATTCGCTGCGGTGGCGTGAACCTCTCTCCCCTTCGCGGAAACACGGCCC
>JAEIGA010016005.1_pt1 | contig 11416 bp, 18 predicted proteins | sample 9270691 | NCBI WGS metagenome assembly JAEIGA01 (sample SAMN17057246, study PRJNA624740) | gut metagenome | biome: biome; isolation source: fecal sample | host: Bos grunniens | place: China: Xizang | collected 2019
TATATGGGCGTGATCCTAACACCGGAAGAGCGAGCATTGCTGCTCGAAAGAGAAAACAAGCAGCTCAAGGAATCTCTGGCAGATTCGCAGGCGAAGCTGGAATACATAGCCTGTCTGAATTACCCGGAGATCCTCGATGAGGAAGAAGAGGAGGTAGAAGAAAATGAGTAAGATCGTCTACGACACAGCAATGAAAAACTATCCTACCAGATGGAGTAGGGAAATGCTGGACAAGCTCCTCGCAAAGAAGAAGCTCACACAGGCCGAGTATGACGCCATACTCGAAGCAAAAGGGCAGGGCGGAGTCAATGCTGAGTGATGACTTCAGAAGAAAGCTCTCTGTCATGACCACAGCAGAACTCCTCGAAGTAATCGATAAACAGATCGAGGAGACGCAGAGCATGATCAGCCTGCTAATGGAAGAGATTCAGCTCCGCATCAGGGAGCAGACAGAAGAATAATGAACACACGCAAAACGCACGGATACGCACGCCGTGCGTTTTGCTGTATCTGACGGAAGAGGGATAAACATGATACCGATTCTATATGAAAAAACTGAAACACAATTCACAAACAACGGCATCGGGCTTCTCTCTGACTGCATATACTGCAACGTCACGGAGGAGCGCAACGGGATCTATGAATGCGAATTCCAGTATCCACAGACCGGCATCCACTTCGATGACATTACGGAAGGCCGGATCATAGCATGCACACATGACGAAGCCGGAGATCTGCAGGCGTTCGACATCTACAAATCGAGCAAGGTCATCGACGGCATAGTCACATTCTACGCGCGCCACATCAGCTACAGGCAGAACGAGATTGCAGTGAAGCCATTCACGTCGCAGTCGTGCGCTGGAGCCATCCAGGCGCTGAAAACAAACTCTATCAATACAAACCCATTCAGTTATTGGACAGACAAAGCCGTAGACGGCGAATACAAGGTCGAAGCAATCAGAGGCCTGAGAGGTCTCCTCGGAGGAGAGCAGGGATCTCTGCTCGACAGATACGGCACCGGCGAATATGAATGGGACAACTTCACAACGAAGCTGCATCTGCATCGAGGGAAAGACACAGATGTAGAAATCAGATACGGGAAGAACCTGATGGACCTGACAGACGAATCAGATTTCTCAGATACATATAACGGAGTCGCACCGTACTGGATCGGCACGCAGATGAGCGAAGACGGCGGCGAGCAGGAAGAGATCTCTGTCACACTGCCGGAGTGGGCGATATATTCGCAGAATACAACATACGGCAGCAGGGACATCGTAGTCCCGCTGGATCTCTCCGGATCATTCCAGGAGCCGCCGACGGCCGAACAATTAAGGGCGAAGGCTGAGAGCTATCTCAGCGATTCAATACTGCCGAACAGGAATCTCAAAGTCGATTTTATACAGCTATGGCAGACAGAAGAGTATGCAGCATACGCTCCGCTCGAGCGCTGTAAGCTGTGCGACACAGTCACTGTCATCCACACGGCGCTGAATATCAGCACCAGACAAAAGATCATCAGAGTCGTCTGGGACGTACTCATGGATAGATATGCGGAGATGGAACTGGGCGACACAAAGAGCACATATTCCTCGCTCGTGCGAGAGCTCGTGGATCCCGATCTGGAAGAGATCGAGCAGCTGCTCAAGGCAGTGACACAGGTAGCAGATAATACGAATCAGTATTTCTGGCACACAGAAGTCGAGAGCAGTGTCGGAGCAAATGATACCGGAGCCCACATCACAGAAATCACTCGCGAGGAATTCATGGATGATCCTGCAAACGGAGGACCGAATCTCCTGATGCGCTCGAACGGCATAGCTCTCCGGGACGGAGTGACAGAGCTGGCGAGATTCAAAGCGAACGGCATCCAGATCGGACAGGACACCGAAGCAAACGTCGAGCTTCTATCCGACTCTCTGACATTCTACGGAGACGATCTCGAAAAAGCCCTGGAAGCAAGCTCCGACGGAGTCACGGCATACATCTCCGGAGTGATGGCGGCATCATTCAAAACCACTGGGATCGAATTCAACGATGAGCTTCCGATGACAATAGGAAACTCGACCACGTTCATTAAATGGGTAAAGGAAAACAATACATGGAAGCTAAAGATCCAGGCGGATGAGGTCGAGATTGGAGGCGTGCCGGCCCTGACTACTCAAGATCAGCTGACTATAACAAATATCGAATACGCGTATCAGCTGAGCTCATCCGGTACGACCGTACCGACAGGAACATGGAGCAGCACACCGGTAGCGCCAACTACGACGCAGTATGCGTGGACGCGGACGACAGTCACATATTCAGACGGACATCAGGCGATTTCCTATTCAGTCGGAGGCAAGGCCGGCACAAACGGATCCGGAGTCACCATTTCATCGACATCAGTCAAGTACGCAACATCCTCATCCGGGACGACAGCGCCATCGAGCGGCTGGCAGACATCCGTGCCATCCGTAAGTCAAGGATACTATCTTTGGACGCGGACAATAGTCACATACTCAGACGGATCCTCAACGACATCTTATTCGGTCGCGAGGCAAGGCGAAAATGGAACGGATATCACATCACAGTATCTTCAATTCAACAACTCGGGCACATACGCGGGTCTAAACGTAAGATACACAAGCTCGTATAAAAACTTCCTCAACCTGAGCGCAAACGGCGTGAAGATATACGACGGAACGCCGACGGAACGAGTAAGGATCAACACCACCGGCATGTATTTTTACAATACATCTGGAAATGCAACGCTTTCGCTCGAAGGAAGCAACGTATTAATAGGCGACGCAAGCTCATGCAATATATACGCAAGCTCAACCGCTCTGTCGGTAAAATACGGGAGTAATTCTCATATATCAATTTCCCCGGTCACCATGAGCTCAACAAGACGCGGCGGGAAGATTCAAATGTATAACGGCTTTAGTGAGATTCAAGGGACACTAAGCAGCGATACTGGCGGAGCGGATATGATGCTGTCGACTATGAATTCTTCCGATATGACCAAAGGCGCAATCATCTGGCTCGATTCATACGCGTCAGATAATTCAATTAAATTTGACTGCGCGACAGTATATACAGGAGGGCCGGTCTACAATCCGTCATTATTTGCACCATACAAAGATAATATGTGCGACCTCGGGCAAACGTCATATAGATGGAAAAAGGTATATGCAGCATCCAATGCCATAAGCACTTCAGATAGGAAAGAAAAGGATATCACAGGCGAAATCAATTTTGCGAAAAGCCTAATAATGGCCATAAATCCTGTCGAGTATATGTGGAAAAACAGCGATCACAAAAGGACACACATGGGATTTGTAGCGCAGGACGTGGCAGAAGTGAGCAAAGCGCTCGGAAAAGATCTGTCACTATATGAAGCGAATTATATTTCCGAGAATCCATCTGTCGAATATCACGGTGAGCAAACAGACGACAAAAACCTCAGGTGGGGGCTCGCATACGAAGAACTGATCGCTCCAATGGTAAAAGTGATACAAGAACACGAAGAAGAGATAACACGGATCAAACAAAGAATGGAGGGAATAGCATGATCGTAATTGAAATCCAGGCCGGAGAAACAGTATCCACGATAGTCAACTCATACAATGATCGCGATGAGGCAGAGAGCAGATATCACGCAATACTGGCAGCCGCAGCCGTCTCCAGTGTACCGAATCACAGCGCGGTAATGCTCACGACGACAGGCCAATTCATCAAGTCGGAAACATATTCGCATAGCGAGGAATAAAAGGAGGATGCATCATGGAGAAAAACGCAATTATTCAAAACCTCGAAATCATCAAATCAAAACTGCTCAACATCAGCGTCAAAGGCGCTGATGTTTTTGCAATGGCAGACGCAATAGCAGGAATCGAGCAGACAGAGCAGCTACTCATCGCAGAGCCGAAAAAGGCTGAACCGAAGAAGGAGGAGAAAAAGAAATGAACACAGGAACAAGAATCAGAAGCGTAATGCTGGCGATAGCAATAATCAATCAGGCCATCTCTCAGGTCGGGGATCCTGATTTCGGCAACGAGACAGCAAATACTGTATATAGAATTGTCTCCTACATTTTTACGGTAGCCGCCGCGGCTATAGCGTTCTGGTACAATAACGACTTCACTGAAGAAGCGTGCATCGGGACTGGAGTCACAAGACAGCTGAAGGCAGAAAAGCAGATGGATTATGTAGGCGACTTCTTCTATACGGATGAAGAGGAAGGAGAGGCCGAAAAAGATGAACAGCAAGATTTATAAACAGGCAGACTCGCGCTGGGGCTCGCTGCCGTATCCGACAAAGAAATCGACATTCTCCGGGAACGGATGCGGATGCTGTGCCTGTCTGCATGATCTCATAGAGCTGGATGAATATAAGGACTGGACGCCGAAAGAACTGAGGCCGTATATGGTAGGCCAGGGATTCGCCGTAGCAGGCAAAGGAACACTGTGGAGCGGCATCACAAAGACGCTGCAGCACTACGGCTTCAGTGTCATCAATCATCCGACAATGGTGAACATCTTCGCAACTCTCGATCAGAGAAAGAAAAACGGACAGCCGTGTCTCGGCGTGATCCTGTTCAGCTCCGGATCCAGAGGCGGGATCACATGGACGGCAGGCGGGCATTATGTCGCATTCGTCGACTATAAAGTCGTAAACGGCAAACATTATTTTTACACTAAGGACAGCGGCGGCAGGAATCATGATGGATGGTATTGCTACGAGACTCAGATGAAAGGCCTCATCCCTCAGATCTGGTCAGCGATAAGCGGCGCGAAGGCTACAACAGAAACTGTTGTAAAGGTCGCAGAGACGCTCAAGAGGCTCACTGTCGACGGCGTCGGCGGCGAGCAGACCATCCTGGCATCGCAGAGATTCCTCAAAACATTCGAGGACGGTATTGTCAGCGGACAGGATGAGTCGTACAAAAAGTACTACACATCAATCACCGCGGTCATGTACGGCAAAGGCGGCTCGACATTCGTCAAGGCCCTCCAGGTGTGGCTCGGAGTCACAAAGGACGGCGTGCTCGGACCGGCGACAACAAAGGCGTGGCAGAAGAAGCTGCGTGATCTCGGATATCTGGCCAAGACAGAGACAATCGACGGACTCTTCGGACCGAAGTCGATGAAAGCATGGCAGAGATTCCTAAACGATCAGCTCTTCCCGGAGTCGAAAGATAAGGATGACGGATCCTATGAAGTGATAGATGTCTCATATGTCCAGAAGAATATAGACTGGGCAAAGGTGAAGGCATCAGGAATCAAAGGAGCCATCATCCGCTGCGGATATCGCGGATACGAGAGCGGCAAACTGAACACAGACGACAGATTCCTTGAGCACATAAAAGGAGCACATGCTGCCGGGCTCAAGGTAGGTGTGTATTTCTTCACAGAAGGAATAAGTACTGCAGAAGGAAAAGAGGAAGCTGCATACACACTGAATCTCGTGAAGACTGCAGGAATCCCGCTGTCATTCCCGATCGCAATAGATACCGAGCATATCAACGCGAAGAATGTCAGAGCGAACGGCCTGAGCAAGGCGAAGAGGACGGAAGTCATCAAGGCATTCTGCGAAGAGATCAAGCGCCAGGGATATGAGCCGATGATCTATGCATCGCTCCTGTGGTTCAGAGACAATCTCGACATGAGCCAGCTGCCATACAAGATATGGTGCGCCCAGTATTACAGTAAATGTGAATACAAAGGCGAATACATCCTCTGGCAGTACACATCAGAAGGAAAGGTCAGCGGCATTTCCGGAGCAGTAGACATGAATCACTGCTACATCAAGGAAAGCGCACAGAATGAGAAAAAAGCGGACACGACAGACACAAAAGTGGACACAAAAGCGGACACGACAGTAGCAGCATTATCTATTGAGGAACTGGCAAAACAGGTCCTCGAAGGGAAATGGGGAAGCGGAGCAGATCGCAAAGCAAACCTCATAAAGGCCGGTTACGACTATGACAAAGTGCAGGCGAAAGTGAACGAGCTCCTGGCAGACAAGGTCCTCACGCGTGACGAAGTCATCGCGAATATGAAGGCCTGGGCGAAGAAGATCGCCGGAGAAAAGTATCACTACGTTAATTGGAAAGGCGGTGATCCTAAAACAAAAACATGCCCGATCTGCACTGGGCGGAAATATGACGATCATTACGGATGGAACTGTATCGGATTCGCATTCGCGGTATGGCATCACGGCGGCGGCCTGCCGACGAAGTGCAACTGCCATGTGATCTCGAACGAGGTCGGAGAGAAGATCGCGAAAGCGAAGACGGATGCAGAGGCGCTGAAGATCGTCAAGAGCCATGTAGGAATCAAGGATGTGACTGTCATCAGGAACAATGGCAAAAATGTCCCAAAATCGAAGTGGAAAGCCGGAGACATCGGCCTCATGTTCGCAGGCGATACATACAAGCACACATTCTTCATCATGGGCGACGGAAAGATCGCAGATTCCTCCGGCAGGAGCAAGGCGAAGGACGAGATCGCGATCCGTAATAATAACAATTACAGCGCGAGAGTGATCATCAGATGGACCGGCGGGCAAAAGGCCGAAGAGACTCCTGTGCCGACCGAAAAGAAGAAATACACAGGTGAGCTTCCATCGACAAAGCTCGTGAAGACAAATGCTCAGGTCATCGCCGATGCAATTGTATGGGCGAAGTGGATCGCAGGCGATAATGATTTCCATTATGGCTACGGGCAGGAGGCGCATCACAATGGGTGCTATTTCTGCGGCACACAGAAGCTGAAGAAGGGACACGGCATCGCAGACTACGAGCACACATACTGCTGCAATCCATTCGTGGGAGCGGCATGGGCTCATGGCGGATGCGTGCCTAAAGCTCTGGAACTCTGCCGGAAGTGTTCAAGCTGGGACTTCGGAAAAGGCAAAGGATACGACAAATCCTCACTGTTCACGAATCTCGGAAAACCCGACAAGAGCAAACTCAGAGCCGGAGATGTTCTCTGCAGTGACACTCACGTAGCTCTGTATATCGGCGGCGGCAAGATCGCAGAAGCATCCGGAGGAGACGACAACAAGAAGGGCTCCGAGAAGTGGAACAACTCGATCCACATCGCGAATCTGACAGACGCCAAGTACAAGAAATTCAAGAGAGTCCACAGATTCAACAGCTCCGTCAATACGACATGCGCCATCTATCACGGCGAAGTTTCAGACAGAGTCAAACTGCTCCAGAAATTCTTGATCTGGTACGGCCTGCTGCAGAAGGGGAGCGATGACCGTATATTCGGAGATAAGACGCTGGCCGCAGTGAAGGCATTCCAGAAGGCTGCCGGCATCACTGTCGACGGCATAGTCGGTCCGAATACGATCGCGGCAATGGCAAAGGCGGTGAAGTAATATGGATGCAGAGAAGATTTTACTCGGGATCCTCGGCGGAGGAAATATCATATTGTTCATCAAGTTTCTAATCGAACGGCATGACCGGAAGAAGGAACGAGAAGAGGATAACAATCTGGGCGGCATAAAAGAAAAGCTGATCCTACTGGAGAAGGACGGGCTCAGGACGCAGCTCCTACTCATGATCCTACTGAAGCCAGAAGAGCAGACAGAGATCTTGAAGGTCGCGCAGCATTATTTTGTCAAACTCAAGGCCAACTGGTACATGACCGGGATATTCAAGAAGTGGTGCGATGAGCACGGACTTGAGCCGGAATGGTTCGACAGTAACCAATAGGCAGCAGAAGGGGACTGCTGCAAGCCTCCTTATATGTTGATATAGCTGATACGTAAAAAGACCAGGGCGCAAGCCCTGGTCTTTTTGCGTGGTTCAGTTTTTACACTCAGAATGAATAGTGAATTTTGTCGATCATGAATCCGTCATCATGGCGGCTGTATTCGATTTTTCCGTAACCATTGAGATGAGGGATTTCGATATTCGTCACTATGGTATCGAGGGTAGTGGCCTTGTCTTGAACATCCTGGACGAACAAATCACTCGACGCTTGAGACGCGCTCTTCGACAGATCCGCATCATTCTCATTATTGAATGTTATATTCAGCACCATGATAATTGAGCCGGGATTCTCAGCATCATCATTGACGCTAACGGATTTCACCGTTACAGAAGAATCATCCGCAAAATATGATTCAGTGTACGCCTTGATATCATCCTTATTCGTGAAATCATACTCCGGCTCGCTTGATCCGCAAGAGACAAGGACCAGGCAAGCGATCAAAGAGAGAACTATATACCATCGTTTCATAACCAACCTCCCAGACAAACATAAATAATTATTCACAAGAAAATCATATATTGTTATTGACAGGCAGTCAACAGCAATGTTATCTTATTCTCGTAACTGAGCAGGGCTCCTACGGGAGCCCATATAACAAACTCGCAACTATTCCTAAAATCATAAGGTACGGAGTAGTTAAGAGAATGCAAAAATGAATAACATGAAGAGGGCGGAGAGGACGTTCCCGTCCGATGAACCGTCGAATTATCAAAGGCTCAGTTACACTAGTGACTGAGCCTTTTTTATTTTATCACACAGGAGGAACGCCATGAAAACAAAGAGATACAAGAAATGCATTCTCTGCGAAGGAACAACTCTCGCAGAATCAGTACAGATCTTCAACGATGAAATGGAGAAACTGCAGGACCTTAATCCGAAATTCGAGAGATACAACGACGCATTCCTCATATATGTAACCATGTACGAGGAGATTCCGGAAAACATTACCGAGGAGAAGCAGGTACAGGGGTGCAGCCACAAGTGCAGAGAATGCGATCACTGCAAAAGAATACTGACGCGTAAGGGCGAGATCAACAAGGTCACAAAGAAGGCCACCTGCGATCTGAACGGAATGACCATATTCCTGGATTCGTCAGTATGTGAGGTCTTCTATGAAGAGCATCAGGACATGAAAGAGCAGAAGTTTAATGTGGAAGTTATTCCGCTCAAGAACAGGGAAGAAGAAATGAAAAAAGGAGCGTAAAGCATGGAACCAAACAAGAAAGTAAAAGTGGCTATGGCAGAGACAAGGGTGACTCTCGAGCATCTAGCAACAGCCAGAGGCGTCACCAAGCAGGCGATGCATCAGAAACTGCAGAAGGAGCTGCCAGAAGAGGTGCAGGAGGAACTCAAGAAGCAAGTGCTGGATATCGCAAAGGAAAGAATCCATAGAGCAGAGGAGATCGCATAAATGAAGAGGGATGAAAAGGCTACAATCCTCGCTGTGCTTGAAAGCGCCATCAACAGATGTCAGACCCTCGCCGACGAGGCCGAGACATTTGACGAAAAGCAGTATCAGTGGGGACAGGCGGATGGATACTACAAAGCATCCATCCTGATAGCAGGGAGACCGGAAGGATAAGCACACTATAAGGAGGAGGATTATGGCCAACAAGAAACCGAGCCTGTGGCACATAGACCTAAAGACAGTCGCAGAGAAAAAACTATACAGAGTATACAGAAATCTTGATGAAGAAGGGTGTGACACCGAAGACAACAGGGAATACAGAGGAGGCCTGTACGACAGACTTCACGACGCCGAGTCCCTGGCGAGACGCCTCAACACAGAGGAGGCAGTCAGATGAACAGATCAGAAATCATGAAGAGGATCGAACAGGCAGAGGCCGCGATCCAGAAGACGGAAAGCTGGAAATGCAGAAGAGATCTACAGAAGTACATTCGCAGGCTCCGGAAGGAACTCAGGAAAAAGGAGGCTATGGCATGAGCGACGACATGATCAAAGGGATCCTCATAGAGAGGAAAAGACAGGAAAGAAGAAAACAGCAGAACAGAGAGCTGATCAGGGAGATCGCCGAAGGCATCCTCGGATGGGGCAGCCTGTTCTTCCTGGGATTCATGCTCAGCGTTATAGGAGGCTAAGACATGGCAGACAAAATCACGTACAACATCACAGACCATCTCGCGGTCCTGAGCATCAATGAGAAAAGCGGATGGGCAGTCGAGGCAAACATCGTTTCATGGAACAACGGTCCGGAGAAGCTGGATATCAGGGCATGGAACCCGGACCACAACAAGATGGCCAAAGGCATTACGCTCACAGAGGATGAAGCGAAGCGCCTCGCAATCGCTCTCAGAGATCTGTTCGGGAAATAGGGAGGAGCACATGAAAACACACAACAGCTTAGATCTCATGCAATGCGATACTCCCTGCGCCATGAGCTTCAAGCAGAATGGCGTCGCCTGCGGATTACTGACAAGATACGGCAAAGAATGCGGAAGCGCCGACTGCCCATTCTACAAGCCGAAAGGCTGTAAGGACTGGATCCGCGTCGAAGACGAAGACGGGATAATCATTATTCCACCGGAAGAATACTATGCAGCAAGAAAAATAAACAGCGGCATTAAAGAACACAGCTCGTGGAAGATAGTACGCAGGAGGGCGTAACGATGGGGATAGGAAATCCGGAATTGATCAAGAAAGCAAAATACAGGCGGGAACAGATACTGCAGCATGTCGACAAGCCCGGCGGGATCACCGGGATGAAGCTGGCAGAGATGTACGGAGTAACGAAGGGGACGATCCTCAAGGACATCGCAGAACTGAGACGCCAGGGATATCCGATACAGGTATCATCCCACATCAAGGAAGGCGGGATGATAGTAGCGGTCTACGAGATCCCTCAGATGCTCAAAAGAAGCACAAAGGATATATCTGCAGTATCTGCGGAATAACTCTCGAAGAATGCAAGCACTGGGGCCCGATATGCAAGGAGACCGGCAAAAGAGTATGCGCGAACTGCTGCTACAGATGCGAGCATCATGTCAGCTGGTCCGGAATATGGAGCTGTCACTACATCACACCGGAGCAGCGCAGAGCAGAAGCGTGGCAACGGATCCGCGACAGAGAGAATATAGAGATCGCAAAAGCCTCAGAACAATTCAGAAGACAAAGAGCAGAAAGAGCAAGGAAGGCCACAAAAGGCAGAAAAAAGTAAGAATGCAGGCGGGCACATCCATTGATAATCAATTCCTTTCTGAAGATTCTACACACAAAGTCCCGCCTGCTCTCAATACGGGAAGTTAGTTTAGTGGCAGAACGGCGGTCTCCAAAACCGCATACAGAGGTTCGACTCCTCTACTTCCTGCCATGCCGAATTAACAGTAGGCCGCAAAACATAGAGAAAATACGCCGATCTTTCTCTTGACCATGCTTAATTGCGTTTTTCTTAGAGAGGCCAGTGCTCGGGTGTGGGAGCCAGTAATACATCCACACCATTACATGGCGCCTGGTGTAAAGGCAGCACGGATCACTTGCATCCCGATCGGTCTCAGGTTCGACTCCTGAGGGCGCCTCCCATATCACACACTACACACAAAAGGAGAACCGCCATGAAAGACAAAGCAATAGCAAAGATTACAGAGGAGGCTATGAAGATCGACGATCCCATAGCCTTTGCCATTGA
>JAEIGA010016006.1_pt1 | contig 11415 bp, 10 predicted proteins | sample 9270691 | NCBI WGS metagenome assembly JAEIGA01 (sample SAMN17057246, study PRJNA624740) | gut metagenome | biome: biome; isolation source: fecal sample | host: Bos grunniens | place: China: Xizang | collected 2019
GGCGATAAAAGTTCTATCTTTTTCATAAGGAAATGTTTGTTGCAAAGATAAGAAAAGTCAACAAGACTACAAGACAACAAGTCAACAAGATTTTTTGGCAGTGAGTTATGAGCTGTGAGCACCCCACCAATTCCTAATTCCTCATTCCTAACTCCTAATTGAAAAAAACGCTTCCTACGTCAATCAGCTCTCCGTCGTATAATTCGATGAGGTTGAAATTATTGTCTTTGAGGAATCTGTCTAATTCTTCTTTTTCTTTAAGATTTTTCGTGCTTCCACAAACGATGAGATTGTTCTTCCAAACGCCGCAACATCCAGGGAAAAATCCATGATCGTGACCTTCTAATTTGATTTGTTTCGGGTCAATGTAGAGAACTTTGAACTTTGAACTTTGAACTTTGAACTTTTCGGTCGCTGAGCTTGTCGAAGCGCCGAGTTCTGCCTTCGACAGGCTCAGGCACCGTTGACTGTTGTCCGTTGTCTGTTGTCCGTTGACTGCATTGAAAATGCCTTCATCCGACGTAATAAAAACATTCTCATTCAACGCCACAAGGTTACATCTTGTATATCCTTGATTTACATGAATATGATTTTCATATAAAGACAGAATCGTCGGGTCGGTGTGTTTGAGATTATGTATCAAAGTGTCGCCGATGCCGACTGCATTATAAGGAACTGTCTCCGGATATTTCTTCCCGACTTCTTTCTTTCCTTCTGTTAATTTTATTTTTCTTTTCTTCAACTCTTTGACGATTTTCTTCGGCGCGTTAGGCGCGTAAATTAAACCATCTTCTGTTTGAAAAAAGAAAATATCAGGGTGCGCGGATATTGATTTATAAGTTATTTCAGTAGGATTTAAGAATAAGACATCGCCGAGTTTCTTGAGATTCTTCTTCGCTTCCTCCGGCATCCTCGAATCAGCGATGATAGTTGGCAATTCTTCTTTTGAAGTTATAGTAAAATCAAAGTCGGTCACTGAGCTTGTCGAAGTGCCGAATCCTGCCTTCGACAGGCTCAGGCACCCTTGTCTGTTATCTTTTGTCTTTTGTCTTTCGTCTTTAGCCTTAAAAGTCACATTATCAAATCTCTCTGAAAGTAATTTCTTGTTTTCTCCCTTCCATCCAATCGCGTGATTAATCTGCGATTCAGGAACGTTGATGATAATGTTTTTGCTTTCAGTCTTAATATTTTTTAACTTTTCTTTCCAGATATGACTGAAAACCATTTCAGCAAAGTTCTTATGATAAGGACCAGCGACGTAAGCTGTGCTGTCTAATTCGTCGGAAGTATGAAGCCCGATTCTTAAAACTTTAACGTCATTTTCAGTGAAATATGAATATAATTTTGCAGAACGTTTTACGGCATCTTCAATAGCAAGAGCCTGATATTCTCCAGAATTGTGCATCAATTCCAACTCGGTGTCTTTCACTACTATACAAGGGTAGATGCGTGTCTCTTTTGCTCCAAGTCTGACTATATCCTGTGCAGTTTGCATGTCTGTAGCCTCTGAACTTGAAGGCAGTCCTATCATCATCTGTAGTCCTAATGTGATTCCTTCTGATAATATTATCTGTGATGCTTCAACGATGTCGTCGTGGGAATGTCCTCGTTTGCATATTCTTAAGACCTCGTCGTTAGTGCTTTGAGCGCCGAGTTCTATGTTGAGCATCCCGAGATGCTTGATTTCTTTAACGCGTTGATGCGTTATGTAATCGGGGCGTGTGCTACAACGGATACCATTAATTAATCCTTTGTCGAGATAAGGCTGCACCGCATCAAGATAGTCGTTCTGCATCTGGAGAGGAAGTCCGGTGAAGTTGCCGCCGAAAAAAGCGACTTCCACAAAACGATTCTCTTCTTTGAAAGAAGACAAATGACTGTCGATGATATGTTTAACATCTTCTGCTTTAACGATGTCGTTCAATCCTGTAATGCTAAATTGATTGCAATAAACGCATCGGTAAGGGCATGCGAGTTCGGGTAAAAATATTGGTATGTTGTAGTGTTTTGTCATGCTGCAAAAATATTTCTTTTTTCTTTATACGAATCGAATTGTACTATCGTTTTTATTTGTAAAATGTTAATTAATTTTATATTAATAAGTTATGATTTTAATCTCAAATTTATTATTTTTGCGAAGCTAAATTTTAATTTATAAAACTATGAAATTACACATTAAGAACTTAATTCTTATCGCTATGATGGCACTTGTAACTATTGGTGGAACAACAAGTTGCAGTAGCAAGAAAAAAATGGCCAAGAAAGAATACGAGGCTAAGGTTGAACAAGCAAAGAAAGATTTGAATGCTATTATTAATGACGAGACTATGTGGACTTTGGAAGAACAAAAAGCTCGTGTTGATGAGATAGAAAAAGCAGATTTTCAAAATCCTGAAATTGATGAGTTGATTGTTAAGGCAAAAGATAAATTGAATCGTAAGATTGCTGAAGAAGCTCGTCTTGCTGAAGAAGAGAGACTGCGTCAGATTGAAGAGCAGAATAAGATGAAGCCAGTCGCTTCTTTGGAAGATTATTTTGCTATTATTGCAGCAGCTCCTAATGCAGATGCAGCTAACGAAAAAATAGCAGAGGCATTGCAAATGTTCGCATCACCAGATGTCCCTGTTTTAATTATCATATATCATGTTGGCGATATTATTGATTATGATGCTCCAACAACTGCAGAAAGATATTTGAACTACATAAAAGACCAAAAGAAAGTTGATGTTGGCGTATATAATATCAAGTATGATAATAACAACAAAATCACTGAATTAGAATTAATTAAAAAATAATATATCATGAAGAAGATATTTTTGACATTGTTATTCGGCATATTCTTTATTGGCAATACTCAGCTTTTTGCACAAGAATTAAGTCCAGAACGTAAGCAAGCTGTTGATAGTTTAGCTCTTGAAAAAGTACGCGACCTTAGTAAATATATTAAGATAGTTGGTTCAAAAGAAACTCCATGGAGTGAAGCCAACAGAGTTATTGACCGTGCTGAAGAACTTTTCGCTCCAGAAGCAGAAATCGGCGTATCATCATTGTCAACAAACGAAGTCATGTATTATAAAGTGCGTCAATATCTTGAAAGATTGATGCGTCTTAACTACGACCGCGTTGAAATAGATTGGTATAAAATAGAATACGTCAGCGACTTGCAACGTCAGCCTGATGGAACATACGTTGGCGTTATCACTGTGTTCCAAACATTTAAAGGCTACGATAAAGAAGGTCGTCTCGTATATCAAGATACAACCAAAAAAGATATCACCGTTTATGTGAAACGTAAAGAGACTCAAATCGGTGGTCGTCTCATCGGATTCTGGGATGTCTTGTTGGGTGATATGAGAGTTAAGGAAACAACACATTGATTGTTAAATGTTAAGTAGCTCTGATTCGTTCAGAGCTATTTTTTGCTTTTTATATATAAAATTGTGATGAAGAATATTTTGCGTATTTTAACTTTATTGATTTTAATCTCTATAATTAAAACTGTTGATGCACAGGTTTATACCAATCTCGGCGATGTGGAAACCGATGAAAGGGCTTTATATACAATGACAAAACAAATGAGTCAGTTTATCAGTCGTTTTAATTATGAGGAAGATCAATATGGAAAAAAATTAAATCCTAGTTCTCCTGACTATCGCGACAGACAAAAACGAAAGACAGTCCTGCCGCTTCTTTTTGATATGGAAAATCAAAGAACTAACGGCTCATTACGTGATTTCTTCATCGCCGACCTTACAGAAAAAGATTCTAATTACTTCGAATTCCTTGGTGGCAAGTGGTATTCTGAAGTGTCTGCAACTTTCAAATGGAAAGGCGAAAGCGTCGATATCAGCATGATATTCGCTATAGAACAGGAAAACCTCGGCTCTAAATGGGTCTTGACAAATGTTTATTTCCCTGAATTTAACAAACTCTTCCCTAAAGGCGACATCGCTGAACAACAAAAACACTTCCTTCATCCAATGAGTCATGAACTCGATTTCATGAATATTCATAAGGTGTTCAAAACCCCGGAATGCGTTGAATATTATGCTTCTGAGTCGTATTCAACAGATTACCTTACTTTGTTTTTCTATGAGATAAAAAATGGTAATCTTGTATTTGAAAAAGTAAATAACGAAAAATTCCATGTATTTCAAATTGATAACTGGTACTTTGAAGTGTCGTGGTTTAATAGAAACGGCTATAATACAGGCTGGTTAATATCAAATCTCATTTTCTTGAAAGATAACGAAAAAGAAGAACTCCTGAAATTCTATCAACCAAACCTCAATAAATAAAATGAAAAAAATAACAATATTTTTGATATTATTTTTATCAGTATTATACGTAAATGCTCAAGGTAAATATGAGTTTTCAGACGAAGATATAAAGGAAAACGAAACTCAAATAAATCAAATGGTTAGGTATCTTCAAGAGACACTTAACTTTATTGGTGACCCTAAAGTATCTGCTCAAGAAAAAGATATAATCTTTAAAGAAAGCTACATAAAAATATTTAGGGATGAAAATGTTCAGGTTGAAGATGACCTCGATGAAAATCGTGGAACATCAATAAATAAGGATGTTCAAGCTTATCTTAAGGATATTGATTTTTTCTTTGAAAATGTTAGTTTCGAATTTGAAATCCAAAACATTATGCCTCAATTAAATGAGATGTCAGAACCTTTCTTTAAGGTGGAAATGATTCGTACAATTGCTGGCCGTAACATAATAGGCGACACTATCAACAATTCAACAAAACGTTTCCTCGAAATCAATATTGACCCATATAAAAAAGAACTTAAAATAGTTAGTTTCTATACAACCAAACCTAACGTTAAAGACGAATTGTTCACTTGGTGGAATTCTATGTCTAAACCATGGAAAGATTATCTTGGAAAAGATGTCTTTGTGTATGACACAATTGAGATGAACCAGATTAATATGATTCTTGGCGACGCTTTCACAGTGTTGACAAAACAACCTGTTCTTCTTCAAGATACATTCATGATTGTTGATGAAGATACATTGACAATGGACCGTATAGATGAACTTTATGGTCATAGACCTGATACGATAGTTTATATTGATGAAGTTGTCTCTCGTTGGGTAAACGATACTATCAATGTATCTTTGACTCCTGTTTATGAGACTCTTGAAAAAATAGCAAAAACAACAGAAGTCAATGTTTCGGGAAATAAGGATATAGATAATCTCGACCCTTTGGCAGAATTGTCGGAATTGCGTTACCTCGATTGCTCAGGAACAAATGTACGTAATATAAATCCTATTCGTAACTTAAATAAAATTAAAGAATTAAATATCAGCGATACATATATTACAGATATTTCAAGTTTGAAATATGCTAATGTCGTACAAAATCTAAAAGCTGATAATATTAAAATAGATGATATTTCAGTGGTTGGTTTCTTTAAAGATATTACAACTTTATCAGTCTCCGATACAGATGTTTCAGATATTTCTTCATTGGCTAAATGTCCTAATCTGAGCACTTTGAACTTGTCAGGAACTAATATCAACGATATATCTCATTTGAAAGAGCTTCTTAAGTTGTATGACATCAATTTGAGTAATACATTGGTTTTTGATATTACACCTTTACAAGCTTTGGTCAATCTTCATTTCTTAAATATAGAGAATACTCAGGTGTCTGATATTTCATCACTTGTAAGTTTAGAAAAACTAAATGAAATAAATTTCTCTAATACTCCTGTAACAAATATCAATGTTTTGAGTAACTTGCCTCATCTAACCAAAATATATTGTGATAATTCATTGGTTTCTACGGAAATGGCAAATGAATATAAAATGGAAAATCCAAATGTGCTGGTAATAAATGAAAGTGAGGCGCTTTTGGCTTGGTGGAACGAACTTCCATCTTTCTGGAAAACTATTTTGAAAGATCAGGCAAACACAAGCATCAATCCTACAAAAGAAGAATTGCATTCAATCATTAATATTAGAAATCTTAAAGTCGGTCATTATATGCAAGATGTAGCGCCAATAAGTCGTTTGACAAATCTTGAATTTCTTGACCTTTCTGATTCTAAAATAGATGACATATCTCCGCTTTATGGTTTGCATAATCTTAAGTCGTTGAATATAAGTAATACTAAAGTTGCTGATATAACTCCTTTGGCAAGCAATAGGAATCTCAGAGAACTTAATATTGAAAATACTAAGGTTAAGTCATTGGAAGCTCTCCATGAAATTAAAAACTTGACAAAGGTATATGCCGATGGAACCGATATCTCTACCAAGGAAGTCGTTGGGTTGAGAAAGAATCAAAGACAGGCATTAGTTATATATCAGACAGATAATCTTCGTTTTTGGTGGGGAAATCTTGATGATTCCTGGCGTGAGATATTCAATAATCACTATTTATGTAATTCAAATCCTACAGCTGAACAACTTCAGTCAATTGTTGATTTGGAAGAAATTGTTGTTGAACCTGAAAATGTCGTTTACACACTCGAACCATTGACACAGATGACTTTCCTTAAAAAATTGGTCGTCAATAACAACCAGATTCAAGATTTGTCACCTTTGTACGATAAATATTATCTGGAAGTATTATCAGTTAGCGGTAATCCTGTTGATAATATCATGCCGCTTTCTAATTTGGTGATGTTAAAAAATCTTAATATAGAGAATACTCCAGTCGGTGACTTGAATCCAATAGCCGACTTAAGGAATATTAAAGTTCTCAATATATCAGGAACATCAGTAAGTAACTTGAAACCTCTCGCAGGTTTTGAGTTATTGGAGGATTTGTCAATAGTTAATACTAGTATTAAAAGTATTGTGACATTGGAAAATCTACCATCATTGAAATATCTTAAGGCATATAAAACAAAAATCAGGAATAAACATATTGAACTATTAAAGGTTAAGAATCCTGATTTGAATGTAATTTATTATTGATTCAATCTTTAATCCATTCTCCAACAATGTCGTTAGCAAGATTTTGTATCGCATTGAAGGAGAATGTGCTGTCGTAATAATTAAGAGAATGTCTCTTCTCCAGTTCTTCGGTGTAATCGGATAATTTATATGTCTGATGCAGACTTGTTCCGTTAATCCATTCGTAATGTGTTATTGTAGGAACAATTTCTGCGTTTTCAATAAAAACAGAATCATTGACTTCTGTTATCTTTATCTTTGCCATTCCACCTAAAACCCTAGGCGTAGCTTTTTGACCTGATGTGTAATTTCCTAAGGAATAATAACATAAAGATTTGTTTCCATTGTCTGCTTCAATCCATTCTATAGGTTGAAGCACATGTGGATGCGTGCCAATAATCAAATCAGCGCCATTCTCAGTCATTATTCTGGCTAGATTCTTTTGATGTTTGTTGGGTTTATACACATATTCCACACCCCAGTGTGGAAATACTATTGTGAAATCTGCAATTTCTTCAGCCTTTTTTAAGTCTTTTATGATTAAAGCGGTGTCAATCAAATTGACTAAATAGGATTTGTCTTTTGGAACTCTGTGACCATTAAGTCCGTATGTGTAATTCAAGAGTGCGAACTTAATACCGTTTCTTTCAACTATCTTGATGCTATCTCTTTCTTCCTGACTTTCATTTATGCCAAGATATGTGATGTCTTTTTGCTGTTGCCAATATTCAATACAATTTACAACACCTTGAATTCCAATGTCTAAAGTGTGATTGGAGGCCTGAAGAATGACATCGAATCCAGCTTCAATCATTGCGTCGCCCAACTCATTAGGAGAGTTGAAGTTTGGATATCCGTCGTATGGTTTGAAGCTTCCTCCTAAAATGGTTTCTTGGTTTATGATAGCAATATCGGCTTCTTGAAAATCATTCTTCATGATATCAAAAAGCCGATTAAAATTGTATGTGCTGTCGCTTGTTTTACCTGATTTCAAAACCGAATTATGAATTAGGTTATCGCCGACGGCAATAATGTTTACACTATTATTTTTAGATTTGTTCTTTGTTGATGTTTTGTCGCAATTAAAAGTTAAGAGACCTAAAATCAATAATATAAACAATGCCTTCAACATATTAAATCAGGTTTTTAATTATCAATCGTCGTATGAAATAAGCTTGCCTTTTGAGTTGAATTCTAATTCAAGTCTGTTGTTCAACTCTATAGTTATACGATTAAATTCTTTTTCTATCTCAGTGATACATGCATCTTTATGATATGCATTGACATAGTCAGTGATTTCTTTTATTATAAATCCTGTTGGAATGCAATTTTGTTTGCCCTTTACATCGGTCCATTCGCCTCTTGCGTTGAACTCAATTTCTGTTCCGTCTTCAAAACGAATCTTATAATCGACGTCAGCAAATTCTTTGTCTGTCAATACGTAAGATACTTTGTAATCTTGAAAATATGTTTTTATAAATTCTTGAGATTTGGTTGGAAGTTGTTGAATATCTGTGGTTCCATTTTGAGCAAATGCATTTATTCCTAATAAGAGAATAGTTGCTAGAGTTAAGATTTGTTTTTTCATTTTGTTAAGTTTTAATTTAGTTTATTTAATACTTTTATATAACGTATTGAAATATTCAAATATTATACCATAGTTTTATCTTTTTTGATAAAATTATTTTACCCAATGAATTTGATATTCAGTGCTTTGCCAATATATGTTAGTTTTATCTATATTATTTGTAAATCCTAGAAGGAATCCTCCGCCACCAGCTCCGCATAATTTTATCTGGAATCCATCCTTATTGATGTCGAAAAAGAAAAATTCTTTAACATTATCAGGAATAGTGTGTCCTAGCATCTCGGTCTGCATCTTTGATAATTGAGATACATTGTTGAAGAAATCATAGTCTTTCTTTTCTATCAATGATGAAATACAATCATTTACAAGAGGAATGTATTTGTTGTTGAATCTCTCTAAATAAATATTGTCTTTTCTTCTTTCTTTAAAGATATTCACCAATGGAGCTGTGGGACTTGTTATCTTGGTGTCAATCAAAAAGATGTGAATGTCATTCGATATGAAGTCATCAGACAACAACTGTTGTCCGTTGTCTGTTGTCCGTTGTCCATTCATAACAAATGGTTTTCCGAAATAACATTGTAGTGGGTCGATGCCCGAACTGCTGCCATGAAAATAATTCTCCATCGCAGCAAGAAATTCGATTAATCTGTCGGTTTCTTTTATCTCGACTAATTTGAATCTGTCGTAAATGGCTGCTACCAATGCACCAGAACTGCCAACACCATAGCCTGTCGGGATATTGGAATCGAAGAATAATCCGGCGTTTAGCTCCATCTCCATCCTTCTTAAATCCAAAATTCTGAATCTGTCGTTTTCACGGAGATAATCAAAATATTTGAAGAGATTTCTGTTTGACTCGATGCCTCTTTCGCAAGGACGATTGATGATGGAACTCCATTCGCCGCACACTGAATAATAAGGTATTAACAAGGCGTTAGAGCCGAATATCATCGAATATTCGCCAAATAAAATGACTTTTCCGTTATATTTTCTGTTATCCATTATTGTCGTCAATCCATTTGTTGTTGAAACAATAGTTTTTCAAAACTTCTTCAATGAAATCATGAACTTGTTCGGAACATGAGTCAGGGTAGAGAAGATGTACATTCGGGCCTGCGTCTAATGTGTAACATATTGGGAGACAAGTCTCTTTTCTAAATTCTAGAATCTTGTCGATGATATTTATAGTGTTGGGTTCTTTTAAAGTGTAAGAAGGTGTGGAGGTCGCCATCAAGTCGTGGAGCTGGTTGGCTTCGCTTTCTGCAATCTTTATAAATCCTTCTAAATCACCTTGTTTAAGAATTGTTAATAAATCTTCAGTGTTTTTTCTTGCTGTAGCATAACGGCTTTCAGCCATAGGATGGTCGTTCATCAAAGAATGACCTGCTCTGCTTGAGACGCTTTTTTCTTTTGAACTGACAATCAGTATGCTGTCGTGATATGACTTGAAAACTGGATGAATAATATCGGCGATGGAAATCGCGTATTCATCGGAACTTTCTGCTAATGAAGGTGTTTTGCCCCATAATGTCATTGTAGGATAAACAGAACGAGCAGCGCTTCCCGATGCCAACCTTGAAAGATAAGATGCTTCCTGGAGATTTGTTTTTTCGTCTTTTATTTCTAACAGGCAGAGAATCAATGCGCTCATAGATGATGCGCTTGATGCGATTCCTGATGAATGTGGGAATGAATTATGGCTTTCTATATTCAGATGAAGCCCATTCAAGAAAGTGAAATGTTCTTTGTTAGTTTGTAAGAATTTCTCAATCTTGTTTTTAAACGCTTGATTTTCTTTGCCTTCAAAATAAAAATCCATTTCTATTTCATTAGGATTTTCACTTTTGGAATAAATCACTTTAGTCTCTGTGTAACAGTTGTTTAAAGTAAAGCTAATAGAAGGATTGTTAGGAAGTTGATTTCCATGTTTTCCCCAATATTTTACAATCGCGATATTGGATGGACTGCGTTTTATTATTTGATTGTTATTCATCAAGTTTAAGGTTTAAGGTTTAAAGTTTAAGGTAGAGAGTTTCATCCTTAAATTTTAAATCGAATAAATATTACAATACGATATCTTTATATTTAAAGACCACATGAAGGCCTTTGCTTTCAAAATATTTTTTAGTTTTTTCGAAATCCCATTCTGTTGCTGCCATGAAGAAGTCGCCGCCCCATGCACCGAGCGACTTTATCTCACCTTCGAAATCGCTGAAATAACTTTTGAGTCTCTTATGTTCCAAACACTTCGACATTATTTCCTCGTGAGCCTTTATGAAATAGCAGAAATCTCTAAGTGTTTGTAAATCAGGTAAAATTTTACTTATCATAGAGATAGATTCAACTTCTTCCTCGAAGTTCTTTTTCTTGTCGAGGAATGCTTTGACTTCATTAGATGAGTTCTGTTTATGACCTTGATAAATGAAATACAGATTATCATTGAAAGGCGGATTGAAATCGGACCCCCATACCATTGGTCTGTTGTCTGTTGTCTGTTGTCTGTTGACATTATAAAATATCGGGCCTTCGGCTTTTGCGCATGCGATGTCGTAGCCAGAACCTTTGAATGTTGAACTCAGTAGTTGATAAGGATTTACATTAGCCCATTCGGATATGTTATTGATTAATGTAGAACTTGAACCGAGCCCCCATTGCGGGTTGAAATCGAGGTGGCACTGGAAACTGATGTCGTTGTCTTCAGTGAAGATATTGTTGTTTAATGACTTGGCATGTTTTAAGATATTAGACAGACGTTCTGCCTTTTCAATGTCATCGCTGCTGATGATGATGAAATCATTTTTGTTCAAGATGGCAGAAAACCAATTCGTTTCCGAATCCGTTGTCTGTTGTCCGTTGACTGTTGTCTGTTGACCCTAGACTAAGGTCGCTGAGCTTGTCGA
>JAEIGA010016007.1_pt1 | contig 11415 bp, 10 predicted proteins | sample 9270691 | NCBI WGS metagenome assembly JAEIGA01 (sample SAMN17057246, study PRJNA624740) | gut metagenome | biome: biome; isolation source: fecal sample | host: Bos grunniens | place: China: Xizang | collected 2019
ATGTAGTCACGTGTCGATCTGTTTTTCTCGCGAAGCTGGATCAAAGTAACTCCGCCTTCCAAAGCAGACTTCACTCTTGCAAGAAATTCGTCTTCCTCATATATAGTGCTGTCAGTGATGAAATACATCGTGGGATCGAAGCTGATTTTCTTTTCGCTCATTGCATCTAAAAGTTTCACCATAAATGTTCCTGTTCCGTCTGCTGTGCGCGCTGCATCTTCACCGCACTTCTTGAAAAATCTGCACGCATCAATAACGCTCTGAAAAGAGTTTTCGCGTGCAAGATAAGTCGCGATAACAGCGCCTAAAATGCATCCTGTTCCCGTAACGGAAGAAAGCATTTCAGTGCCGCCGTTAACTTCTGTAACCGAACCTTCAAAGCCTGCAAGATCTGCCTTTCCGGTGGCAAGAACGATCGCGTTTGTATCAGTAGTGATCTTCAGGATCGCACGGCGCACGGACTCTTCATCGATACCTGTTTTCGCATCGACACCGATGTCTTTATATGCATCATTTCCCATCGCTAATATCTCGGAATAATTGCCCTTGATGACATCGACAGTTCCTTCAGACAAAAGAATTTTTGCGAAGTCTTTTCGAAGTGTGGAACAAGCGACGCCGACAGCATCCAAAGTGACGGGAATACCATTAGCATTTGCTGTCTTTAAAGCTGTCTTCATGGAAGTCATTCTCACGTCTGAAATGTTGCCGAGATTAAGCAGGAGCGAAGATGCCGTTTTGGTGATCTCCTCAACTTCCAAAGGGTGTTCCGCCATAACCGGCTTTGCGCCCAACGCAAGTATCGTATTGGCAACCTGGTTCATCGAGATCGAGTTTGTGATGCAGTGGATCAGGCGGTTGTATTTTCTGTTTTCTTCTTCCATAACACGCCCCCTGCCGCGATCTTGTGCTGCATCTTTTTAAGCATTCCCACATGCTGCAGCCTGTACAAAAGAACTGCCGCGATGCTTCCGCCGATAAGCGTTCCGCAGATAAAAGACGGCACATAGAAAAACCATCCCAAACCTTCTCTTCCGCAAATAAACGCCATGACGGGGTATGACACGATCGCACCGATGATGCCCGTGCCGACTATCTCGCCCAATACCGCCGCCCAGATCTTTCCTTTTGAAACTTTGTAGAGAATTCCCGACAATAGTGCGCCGAACACCGCACCCGTCAGAGCAAGCGGCGGGATACCCATTACGCACATCCTTATGATGCCTATCAGAAGCGCTACCAGGAACGCATCAACAGGTCCCAGTAAAACTGCCGCCGTGATATTTATGAGATGCGCCATCGGGCACATTCCCTCGATCCTCAAAAGCGGTGAGATCACCACGCCTATGGCAATAAGGAGTGCCATTACTGCCAGCCTCAACACATTGTATCTTTTCATTCATGTCTCCTTCCGGACACGAAAAAGGGAGCTGCCTGATCACGACAACTCCCTTCAAAACACTCTGTGTTAAGCATCCCTACGTTGGCATTATCCAAATCAGGTTCTCGGTCGAAGGTTACACCTTCCTCTCAGCCTGTATACAAGCTCCCGTTTCCGTATTCAATTTTCGAAAAGAAGATTACACTAACATTTGAATTCATGCAAGAGCTATTTGCCTATCTGGACTCCAGATATAAGCGCAAATGAAAACCTCACCCGGGACCGCATTCCTGAAGTGAGGTTCTATTAACCGACTATGGAAGCAACCGTCTCTGCAGACCGTGCTTTCTTGGTGTAATCTTAACATCGCATATTATGGCAGTCAACAAACGGCAAGTATACTGTCCCATTATTCGTTTTCGGGTTAACTGTCATTGATAACAATTTTGCAAAAGCGTAGTATCTATACTTGTGTAAAACAAATATGAGGATAAGACTATGGGAATTAAAAAAGCATTTTCAGTTATTACGATCATCGCCATAATGGCAGTATCACTTTGCTCCTGCTCGTCAGGCAAGAAATCACAGATTCCGCACCGCTTTGCTTCAGCGGAAGAAGGCCGCGAACTGCTGCTTTCAAATGATGAATATTTTGCGCAGTTCACACAGAATGACATCGACTTCAGAATGCAGAAGACAGGCGCCACGATGGATGAATACCTTGAGGCTTCCGCAGATCTGATAGATGAGTTTTCCGCTGCAGAAAAGAATTTCATAAACCGCGTTATCTCCAAGATGGAAAAGACTCTCGAAAAGAACGGTTATACTCTTCCTTCCATCGATGAGATCGTTTTCATAAAGACATCCATGTCGCTTGAATCAGGGGCATCCGGTTATACTCACGGAACACAGATATATCTCAGCAGCGATATTATTTCGATCTATACTTATCTGAGCATCATTGAGGGCAGCGATTATATAGAAGAACTTTTGTGGCACGAGCTGTTCCACTGCCTTACAAGATGCAATCCCGACTTCAGGGAAGAGATGTATTCCCTGATAGATTTCACCGTCGCAGATTCCGATTTCCCGCTCCCTCCGAGTGTTGCGGAATATCACATCAGCAACCCCGACGTTGAGCATCACAACTCATATGCTGCATTCATGATCGACGGACAGGAGATCGACTGTTTCACCGACATGGTTACAACTGCGCACTTCGATGAGGTTCAGACCACGTTCTTCCAGTGCGACACCACGGCACTTATTCCGATAGACGGCACCGACATTTACTACACACCCGAGCAGGCTTCAAACTTCGACGAAGTCTTCGGCACCAATACGGGATATGTCACAGATCCCGAAGAGTGTCTTGCCGACAACTTTTCATACGCAATGCACTACGGCATTGAAGGCAAAGACGGCCAGGGATATCCGAATCCCGAGATAATCCAGGGAATAATCGATATCGTAAGCAGATAAAGCCTCTCAGGCTTTACTTCTTCTTTTCCTGGATCTCGCGGATCAGCTTGTCCTGTTTTTTCGTTTCCGAGAAAACTCGGTAATAGTAGAATCCTGCAAGGAATATGTACGGAATGGTAAATGAGCGGTAAAACTCAAACCATCCGCGAGGCGTTATCGGACTAACCACTGTACTTACTATCCAGAGCATCAGTCCCACAAGAGCACATGCAACGAGATACTGGACAATGATCATTACAAGAGGGCTGACATTATCGAATAATCTGTGAAGGAACAGCACGAATGTAGCGATCGCGCATGTGGCAAACATTACGAGAACGTTCAGGTTGTTTGTCTGTGTTCCGCAAATGATATTTACGATCGCTCCGACAACGGAAACAAAAGTAAATACACAGCAAAGTTCCAGGAGATATGTTTTCACGCGTTCTGCCATTATCCGATCCTCCTCATTCTCTGAAGGTATTCACTGAAACTCTTTTTGTAGGATCTGTTGATGCAGATCTTTTCGCCGTTATCAAAATAGGCATAGACCTTCATGTTCAGATCCGGTTTCAGCTGTTTGATCTTATAGATATTTACGATATTCGATTTTGATACTCTGACAAATCCGTAGTTCCACAACACTTCTTCGCAGGATGCGAGGGTGTTCATAAGACGGAAAACGCCGTTCTTCGTGTAAGCGAAAAGCTTGCGGTCGATGTGGTCCAGATAATATATCTCTTTGGGATCGAGCAGCACCTCTTCGCCGTCATCCAGGTCTTCATCTGCAGGGCGCCCCGGGAGCGCCGGTCTTTCCGAATTTACGGTATCGACCAGCTGCCTTATCACGGGACGCATGTTTGTATAGTAGATATCAACATGTTCACTGCTGATGTTTTTGTCTTCGTACAGATTAAGTTTCATTGTTCTCCTTAAACTCCGACTGTTCCAAGGAAGTTTTCTATGCCTTCCATGTATCCGTCGGGATCGTCGATCACACCTTCGATGTGTGCGCTGTCAACATGAAGGATGCTTTTATTTCCGGAAGGTATATTAGCATAAATCTGTTCAACCTGGTCAGGAAGGCATACTTCATCTTTATCAGATACGATGATGAGTGTCGGGATATTGTCTGAAGCTACAACTTTGATGGTGTCTGCATCATCGTAATCAATGCCGTATACGAGCTTCATGTAGATCTTGCTTGTGCCTGTAAGATAGTTTGCAAGAAAGGAATCCGTGTCGCCGTCGCCGAACACTTCCCTAAGCATGAGTTCCATTCCGGGTACGGGGCTGTCGCAGATAACGGCGTCAGCAGCAAAAACAGTTCCTGCCTCTACAGAAGAAGCATATATAGCCGTTGTCTGAGCGCCCATGGACTGACCGTGAACTATTACTGTATCTTCTTCTAAAACGGTTCTTGCATATTCGACTGCAGCCTTTACGTCGAGAGATTCGTTGATTCCGAATGTTACTCTCTCGTCAGGATTTTCGCCGCACCCTCTCTGGTCTATTGCGATAACGTCATAACCTCTTTCAAGATATTCTTCAGCAAGAGGATATGTGCAGTATCTGTCTCCGCCTGCGCCGTGAACGAGCACTGCGCACTTGCTGCTGTTGTTGTCGAAATATGTTGCGGGTACTGTGTTTCCGTCTTCAGCAGTAAAGCTTACTTCTTCGCCCTGGTGACCTTCCATAAAAGCGTTGATATCGTATCCCCATACTTCAGCCTGCTTAAAGCTGTTGTCGTGAGTATCCTTACCTTTGTTCTGGTGGAGGATCTGGTCTGCTACATATCCGCCCATTGCGACCGAGCCGCCTGCTATAAGCAATAACAATACGCTTAATGTGATTACTGTTGCCTTAATGATCTTGTTCTTTTTCATGTTCGTGATCTCCTTGATTCATCTTGATGAGGTCACTTTATCAGAACAGGATCTTCCGCATCGGGAAATCTGCGCATGTTGCATATGGGAATGTACAAGTTGCATTTACGGTAGTTCCACGTGGAACTTAAAACCTCCTGCAATCCGGGAAAGCCCTGAAAGCAGGAGGTTTGTTCGTTTATTTACCAAGTCTCATCTTGAAATCGCCGTAACCGAAGTCCGTCAGCTTCTCCGTGGAGCCATCAGGCCTTAAGCGGTATATATCCGGCAGCGGCATGCCGTTAAACGTGTTGTTCTTGCATGTCGTATATATTGCCATATCTCCGAAAACAAGGAGATCTCCGGCCTTAAGTTCATTATCAAAACCGTAGTCACCTATTACGTCGCCCGAAAGGCATGTGGGGCCTGCAAGGCGGTAACTGTAAGGCTTTGTGTTTTCGCTGTCCGCATTATAAAGCGGCGGCGTATAAGGCATCTCGATAACGTCCGGCATATGGCATGCGGCGCTGGCATCGAGGATTGCGATATTCACGCCGTTGTTCTCAACAACATCAAGAACCTGAGTCAAAAGATAGCCTGCATTTAATGCAACTGCCTCGCCGGGCTCAAGATAGACTTGAACTCCCCATTTGTCACGAGCGTACCCGAGGAGCTTTTCGAGCTTTGCGACATCGTAATCAGCCTTTGTGATGTGATGTCCGCCGCCCATGTTGAGCCACTTCATCTGAGGAAGAACGTCGCCGAACTTCTCTTCGACCGCCTTCAGAGTGATCTCAAGCGCATCCGAGTTCTGCTCGCAAAGCGTGTGGAAATGAAGTCCGTCCAAAAGCTCTATGAGTTCCGGAGTCATGTCCCTGTCCCAAACGCTCCTGGTAACGCCCAGACGGCTTCCCTTTGCGCAGGGGTCATATATCTCGTGGCCCTCCTGTGTCGAGCATTCAGGGTTAATTCTGAGCCCTACGCTCTTGCCGTGCTGCTTTGCGGGCAGACCGAACTTCTTCAGCTGGTTAACCGAATTGAAAACGATGTGATCCGCATAAGATAAAAGCTCATCGAATTCGTCGTCTCTGTATGCGGCACAGAATACATGCACCTCGCCTTCAGGCATCTCCTCTTTACCGAGTCTCGCCTCAAAAAGGCCGCTCGCTTCAGTGCCGGAAATGCTGCCTGAAAGAAGAGGATAGAAATCGTAATTAGAGAATGCCTTCTGTGCGAGCAATATCTTGCAGCCCGTGTGTACCATCACGGATTTAAGGATCTTTGCATTCTCAGTCAGTTTCTTTTCATCGATAACATAGCAGGGAGTTTTTAAGTCCCTGATGTTACCGTTATCCAAAACAGGTGTTATGCCGCTGAAGATATCGTTCATGCTTATCATTCCACCAATACGGGATCGAAGTTCTCGCTTCTGGGAAGGCCGTACTTGTCGAGTGCGTCGAGGAACGGATCGGGATCGAATTCCTCAACAGTATGAACGCCCTTCTCTGTCCACTTGCCCGTAAGGAGCATCATGGCGCCGCACATTGCGGGAACGCCTGTCGTATAGCTGATAGCCTGGCTCTCAACTTCCTTGTAGCACTCCTGATGGTCGCAGACGTTGTAGATGTAATATGTCTTATCCTGGCCGTCCTTCTTGCCCGTGAAGATGCAGCCGATGTTTGTCTTGCCGTGTGTGCGGGGACCGAGGCTTGCAGGATCGGGAAGAAGCGCCTTCAGGAACTTGATGGGAACGATCTCGTGGCCTTCGAATTCAACGGGTGTTGTTGAGAGCATGCCTACGTTTTCGAGGCACTTCATATGTGTAAGATAGCTCTGGCCGAATGTCATGAAGAAACGGAGTCTCTTAACTTCGGGAATGTTTACCGCAAGAGATTCAAGCTCTTCGTGGTGGAGAAGATACATGTCCTTCTGGCCTACGCAGTCGAAATCGTATTCTCTCTTGATGCTCATCGCAGGGATCTCTACCCACTTGCCGTTCTCGATGTAGCTGCCGGGTGCGGATACTTCGCGGAGGTTAACTTCAGGGTTGAAGTTTGTAGCGAATGCATAGCCGTGATCACCGCCGTTGCAGTCTAAGATATCGATGGTGTCGATCGTATCGAACTCGTGCTTTTTAGCGTATGCGCAGTATGCCTGTGTTACGCCGGGATCAAAGCCGCAGCCCAGGAGCGCGGTAAGACCTGCCTGCTCGAACTTTTCCTTGTAAGCCCACTGCCAACTGTAATCGAAGTATGCGGAGAAACCCTTCTCCTTGCATCTCTTCTCGTAGATCGCACGCCACTCCGGATCGTCAGTATCCTCAGGCTCGTAGTTTGCCGTATCCATGTAGTTAACGCCGCAGATAAGGCATGCGTCCATGATCGTCAGATCCTGATAAGGAAGTGCGATGTTCATTACGAGATCGGGCTTATATGAATTGATAAGGCTGACCAGCTCATCAACGCTGTCAGCATTAACCTGTGCAGTCGTTACGACTGTCTTTGTCTTTCCCTTAAGCGCTTCTGCCAATGCATCGCACTTTGACTTGGTGCGGCTTGCAATGCAAAGCTCCGTGAAAACGTCATCTGCCTGGCAGCACTTTCTGATCGCTACATTTGCGACTCCGCCGCATCCGATTACCAATACTCTGCTCATAATCTATTCCTCCTGTTAAATATTGATTGAAAGGATCAATTCCCTTAATGTCTTACATGCAACAGCAGTTGAAGCACCGCTTGCGTCAAGCATCGGCGCGAGCTCGTTTAAGTCTGCACCGACAATGTTTGTCTTGCTTACTTCAAGTATCGCGGAAAGAAGTTCCTTGAAGTTTACTCCGCCTGCCTCAGGCGTGCCTGTTCCGCAGAAAACGGACGGATCAAGGCAGTCCATATCGATAGTGAAATATACCGGAATCTTATCGGAACCAAGCTCCTCAACGAGTTCCTTGAGGCCGTCGAAATTGAACTTATGCATATCAGTGTGCTCATCTGCAAAACGGAACTCTTCGCGGTCGCCGCTCCTGATGCAGAACTGGTGGATCTTTCCGTCGCCCAAAAGCTCGTAGCATCTTCTCATAACGCATGCGTGGCTTAACTTAGCGCCGAGATAATCGTCTCTGAGATCAGCATGCGCATCGAAGTGGATGATGTGCATTTTCGGATACTTCTCGAAAACTGCCTTTACCGCAGGGAAAGTAACGAGGTGCTCGCCTCCGAGCATGATGGGAAGCTTGCCGTCACTTACGATCTTTCTTGCCTGATCATCAATGTCCTTGAGAGCCATCTCAGGTGAACCGAAGCAAAGCTCCAAGTCTCCGCAGTCGAAGACTTTAATGTCTGTCAGATCCTTATCCTGATAAGGACTGTAAGTCTCGATCCCGAAGCTCTCGTGACGGATTGCGGCGCTTCCGAATCTTGCGCCGGGACGGAAGCTCGTCGTGGAATCAAAAGGCGCGCCGAACAGCACGATCTTTGATTCTTCATACTCACTGTCGCAGCCGATAAACGTCTCTACATTCTTATTCACGCTTCCACCTCCATCAGCATCTTTTCGAGATATGCGGGCAGATAGAATGAGCCGATGTGGAGCTTTGTCGTATAGTACTTCGTGCTCAGGTGAAGGCTCTTCCATCTCTCCTCATCGAAATCGTCGATCGGATGATATTTCTTGCTTGCAAAACCGAACAGCCAGTAACCTGCCGCATATGTCGGGATGTGCGCCTGGTAAACACGGCTTATCGGGAATGTGTTTACGATCCTCTTGTGGCTTCTCTGCATCGCTTCGGCGTCGTGCTTATAGAAAGGGCTTCCCTGCTGGTTTACCATGATGCCGTCGCTTCTTAAAGCGTTATAGCAGATGCCGTAGAACTCTCTTGTGAAGTAACCTTCGGAAGGTCCGAACGGATCTGTGGAGTCAACGATTATGAGATCGTATTCCTCGCAGCTTCTTCTTATGAATCTGAGTGCGTTGTCGAAATAGATATGCACACGCGTATCGTCGAGTTTGCATGCGTTCTCGGGAAGGTACGTGCGGCACGCTTCGATAACCTGGGGATCCATCTCTACCAGATCGATGCGCTTAACGCTGTCGTATCTTGTAAGCTCCTTAACGACACCGCCGTCTCCCGCACCAATGACAAGGATATCCTGGACATTGGGATGAACCGACATCGGGATGTGCGTGATCATCTCGTCGTATATGAACTCATCACGCTCCGTGAGCATGACGTTGCCGTCTAACGCGAGCACTTTTCCGAACTCGGGAGTATCGAAAATATCTATCTGCTGATAGTCGCTCTTGCTCGAATAAAGATGCCTTGTGACACGCATGCTGTGCCTTACGTCAGGCGCATGATATTCGCTAAACCACAGATTCATTTACCGGCCTCCTTATATAAGAACGTTGATGTAATTAATGTCGGGATCCTCGGGACCCGTCATGGAACAGCCCTTTGCCTTCGCGTACTCGATGTACTCAAGGATGCCGTCCGTGATCCTCTCACCCGGTGCAAGGATCGGGATTCCCGGCGGATAGCACATAACAAATTCGCTGCAGACCTGGCCCGCGCTTTCCTTGATCGGAATGCTCTTCTTGTTTGAATAGAACGCGCTCTGCGGACTGCATACGACCTCAGGGTCAATATATTCCTGGCTCAAAAGTCCCGCAGGATCTTTTTTGTATCTTCTGCGGATCTCAGCCAACGCACTTACGAGTCTTTCAAGCTCCTGCATTCTGTCGCCGATCGAAAGGTATGCAAGGATGTTTCCGATATCGCCAAACTCGATCTGGATGTCGTACTCGTCTCTTAAGATGTCGTAAACTTCGATTCCCGCAAGTCCGATATCTCTTGTATGAACACTGAGCTTTGTCGGATCAAAATCGAAAATGGAATCGCCGTTGATCATCTCTCTGCCGTAAGCGTAATAACCGCCGATTGCATTGATCTCTTCTCTTGCGTACTCGGCCATCTCGATAACCTTGCGGAAAACCTCTTTGCCTCTTAAAGCAAGGTTGCGGCGGCTGATATCAAGACTGGACATCAAAAGATAGCTGCCCGATGTTGTCTGTGTGAGGTTGATGATCTGTCTTACGTGTCTCTCGCTTACATTTTCGCCGATGAGCAAAAGGCTTGACTGCGTAAGGCTTCCGCCGCTCTTATGCATCGAAACAGCAGCCATGTCGGCGCCTGCACGCATTGCTGAAAGCGGCATGTTATCACCAAAATAAAAGTGTGTTCCGTGTGCTTCGTCAGCAAGGCAGAGCATGCCTGCATCGTGAGCCATCTTAACAATCGCGCGGATGTCGCTGCAGATTCCGTAATAAGTAGGATTGTTTACAAGAACTGCAACAGCATCGGGATTCTCTTCAATAGCCTTTTTAACCTGGTCGCGGCTCATGCCGAGTGAGATTCCCAGACGGCAGTCAACTTCAGGATTAACGTATACGGGAATTGCACCGCAGAGGACCAGTGAGTTGATAACGCTTCTGTGCACGTTACGCGGCAGTATGATCTTATCGCCGTGCTTGCAGCAAGAAAGCACCATGCTCTGCACTGAGCTGGTCGTACCGCCTACCATGAGAAATGCATGGCTTGCACCGAACGCATCTGCAGCAAGGATCTCAGCATCACGGATAACCGATATTGGATGACAGAGGTTATCCAGAGGCTTCATGCTGTTAACATCGACGCCTACGCACTTCTCGCCGAGAAACGCCGTGAGTTCGGGGTTGCCCTTACCGTGCTTGTGCCCCGGAACATCAAACGGAACGACTCTCATCTCACGAAATCTCTCAAGTGCCTCATAGATCGGGGCACGTGTCTGATCAATTTCCGGTCTTTCCATAGTCCACCTCAAACAAAAAACGCAAGCTGTAATTACACAACTTGCGTTCGATTTACAATATGACCTTTATCTTTCCCCGTACGGTTAAACACCGGCACGAAGACTATCAGGCAGAGTCTATATAGCAATACTACTTTTACTACTCTTATTGACCATTTCACAAGTTTGCGCAAATTACGCATTCGGTTATAAAGTAACCAACTTATAAAACTGAGCTTTTAACTCAATCAATAGATCGGAATCCCGATCATCGGCAGTGGACCCGGCTGTCCGTATGGCCTTAACTCCCGAAGGAGTGGTCCGTAAAATCACCTAAGACTCTGATTAACTTCGTCTATGCTTGATATTTTATGTATCCATAAAACTCGGTCATTATACAAGGTGTGACTATAAACGTCAATAAATTCGGGGCTTTCTCAACGATTTTTGTGTGGGGGCGGCATTACGCACGGCTTTGGCATCTGATCGCATGCCGCTTTTTCTCATTTTCAGGGCGAAAATTGCACAAAAACGCCAATTTATGCAATTTTGGGCCATTTTTGAGCAAATTGCGGCATACCAGCTTTTATGCATGACTTCGAAAATGGATCGTATGCAATTGTTCATCATTTTTCAGGGCAACAATTGCACAAAAACGCGTATTTATGCAACTGTTGGCCTTATTTTGAGCAAACAATTGCATATGGGGTCTTATGCACATCTTCGAAAATGGATCATGTTCTCCGCCGCCAAGTTAAAAGACCTTTGCAACTAGTTAATTTGCCGCAGGCAAATTACTGTTCGTATGTTGCAAAGGTCTTTAAATCTTGGCGCTCCAAGCAGGAATTGAACCCGCATCTGCGGTACCGGAAACCGCCATTCTATC
>JAEIGA010016008.1_pt1 | contig 11415 bp, 10 predicted proteins | sample 9270691 | NCBI WGS metagenome assembly JAEIGA01 (sample SAMN17057246, study PRJNA624740) | gut metagenome | biome: biome; isolation source: fecal sample | host: Bos grunniens | place: China: Xizang | collected 2019
CTCGCGCCATTCAAGGAATTCAAAATATCGAGCAAAAGAACATTTTACCCAACTTCCTTTCTTAACCTGAGGTTCATTACTCCATTCTCGTACAATATTAAAATGAGCAATGTCAACACCGTCAGGAGCATCTCCATCAATAACGGCCGCAATTACTCCTTTAAACCTTTCCTCTACATCTTTCCGAGTCAAACATTCGAAAACTGACGCACCATCCTCTCCATATAGAAAATGGTACATATTGTACCAATACGAAGTGCTTCGCTCATCATACTTACCAAGATGTTGACTCGCATCCGTCAAATATGAAAGGCAATTCACGTAAGAACTAGTGTCACCTAGTGCGCTACCATCTTTTTTCCTATATACATTTGTTAGCCATGCACGAAATTCCTCACGCAAATTAACAATTCCGCAAAATGGTTTTAATGTCTCAATGTATCTCTTAACAGGCGCAGTAAGCTGAGCGAATTCTGGTCCCAATAATTTTTCAACATCCTTTTTTATATTTGGTCTTAATTCACAAACAGCCTGTAAGAGTGCAATAGCCTTCTCCTTCGGCACTGATGTTATTGCCTGATTAGGCTCCCACTTTGTTATAGGCGCAATACCAATAGTGTCAAATGTATCAGGATAAGAAACAAGGTCTCCTCTTGTAATATGCTCAAAAAAAGAAACTATATCTATTCCTACTCGGAAATTCTTTTTCCCATCATATCCTTCATCAAAAGGTACCTTTGATATTTTAGCCAAGCCAACCAAGCCAGTTTCCCATGGTGGTTTATCTCCGCCAAAAACAACGAACACAAGATCATCTATCGCGATCTGATCTTTTAAAACATTTAATCCAGAAATAACAACATCAGTAGAGACATTCTTGATGTCCGCAACATTCTGAGGGTCTTTTGTTTTTATTGTAAATATATGACCTTCAATCAGCATAACTCCCTCTTCATCTCCTGTTCACAGAAAAATCCATGAAAAATTGATCTTCTGAAATCTTATAGAAAGTGATATCCTCTCGACCATATGACTTCATGATTTTTGATGTAATCATTGTTCCACTATCCACGCCGAGTCTTTTCCTGAACCAACGCCCAAGTTCTGTATTATCTTGTGGTGTTTCTATTTTCTTACCATATCCACCCGAAGCTCTAATACATGAAAACATCTCATTATCATCAGTTAACACTGAGAACCTAATTTGGGCTTCCACAGCCGATTTCCCCTTGGGCACTTTAATATAAGGCGGAAAGAATCCGCAATCGAATTTTTTGGGAAATCTTATATACGCCTCATCGGGATTGCGCCGTCCCCCCGACGGCTTCAATTTATTCTGCAATCTTGGTTTGCCGTATTTATCCAATCCCCAGTTCAATCCTGACTCTATTCCAAAATGACCACGAGAATTTCGCAATGGAATAACAATTTTTTCATAACCATAAAAAGGTGAGTCTGTATCAGTCTCAACCTCAAAAACAGGACTTTCCTCTACAACCGTTTTTTTCATACAACCATGCACAAACACATCCTTTTGTGCATTTTGACACTCAACCGTATTTTTCTGACAGGACAAAAAGAATTTATACGCTGACACAGGGTCACATTCGACTAACGTTTCTTTTCTGCTCGACACCTTGAACCCATTGTTTGTGTAATTTGCAGAACCTGCAAACGCAACAACTGGTTCGTTATTTTTACACCATACATATACCTTTGAATGTACGGCTGGTTTTTTCTTCACATATCGACAAACGAACGACCCATCATACTCAAACTCCCTTTTTTCATGCAATGATATAAACCCTTCATGATCTAACAGTTTCACTCCGTCTGTTGAAGTCATACCAACAACAAGATCAATATCAAGCATTTCTTTTCGATCCTTCAATACAGATATATGTCCCGACGCCAATGCATGCGAAGCGTATCCAGATACAATTTTCAATGAATCCGGCTTAACAGCATTCCTCAATGGCTTTATCAACGCATAATCGAAAAGATCATCATCAATCACGGCTCCGAACATACATACACTCCTTTTACAGTCTAACAATATCAATATTACAGTTGGTAGCCTCGTAATCAATTCCTGCAAAAGAACGCAGAACTGCCTCAAAAATAATACGAGCCCCCTGACATGGCACCGCCATGCCTATTTGCTTTCTTACCGATTCTTTAGAACCTTGAAATATATAATCATCAGGAAACGTCTGTAAACGAGCCCTCTCTCTGTTTGTTAAAGCGCGAGGTTCTGCATAATGATAAATGTGCGTTCCGCCACCTCCAGATCCAGTAACTGTATAAGAAGGTCGATTTGGATCAAGACGTTTATAAATTTGACTAATTCGAGCACCTCTAACATTCAATCTTAAATGTTCTGGAAGATTCGCCGTAAATGCGTTTTGACCAGGCATAATATGCATCAATCGTTCAACCACTACAGGCGATTGTCGGGTCGGCTCATTATTGAATGCATCTGGAGGTATTGGGATATGCTCTAATGCATATTGACAAGTGTTGTTCATACCTACGTATGGAGCAGAGCTAGGCACACGGAATACGACATCTAAATCATTTCGAATTCCAACAATTATTACACGATGCCTGGCTTGTGGAATACCATATTCTTCAAACTTATACAAATGCGGATATAGTGTATAACCAGATGCCCGCATATCCTGTAGAATACGTGTGAATGCTCGCCCTTCATTAGCGGTTTGCAATCCACCAACATTCTCAGCGAGAAACCACATAGGACGATCTGTCAACCGCCGATTCCTTCGCAATATCTGTATTCCATATGAATATAACGGTCCATATCTACCATCAAATCCAAGCTGTTCCCCCACTTGACTAAAATCATTACAAGGAAAACCGAAAGCAAGAGCATCAATATTTGGGAAACGTCGCCTATCATTAAGAGGAAGATCCCGAACATCACCGCAAATTACAGAATCAGGATCATTTGGACAAATATTATGCCTATACGTCAGACACGTTTCAGCATCATAATCATTAGCCCACGCATGACGAATCCCCCATTCAGGATTCCCAATATCTGCATGAGTAGCACCCCATGCTAATCCACCTGGACCACAAAATAATTCTCCAAGTCTAAAAATCATTTTCTTCTCTCATCTATTTGATTATTCTACGACTACAAGACGCTTTAGGAAGTAATTTTAAGATTGCTTCTCCTTGCGCTTTCGCCATCGGCGGAGGAAATGCCTCGCCTATCATAGATGCAATCTTTCCTATCCCTAAGTTCTCTGGAAATTTATATGTTTTAGGGAATCCTTGTAAAATCAAAGCCTCAAGCATATTGATAGCCCGATTCTCTGAAGGATGAATAAAGCGCCCCTTGGAAGGATTCCCGCAACCACGCGTTATCGTTGGAGAAACCTCATCCCACGCCATGCGACCATACACATCCCTAAAACCCTTGGGATAACGCTTGTGACATTCAAGCGCCAAATCATCAGGCAAGTCTGTTCTGCTCTCTTTTATCCGTTCAATCCTAGCCTGTACTACAGGTGAAAAGTGCTGTCTGAGATTAGCAAGACGACGCGCAGACGCACCCGCTTTACCTGAAGGAATCTCAATATTCCTTATGGCGTCCGAAACCGTTATCCGCAAGTTACTTTTTTCTGGCAACACGGGCTTTTTCAGTCTGCACCCGATTAAGATCATGCGCTTACGTCGTTGCGGAACCTTGAAGTCTTTCGCATCAAGAACACCATCAACAAATTCATAACCCCATCTCTCAGAAAGATGTTGCTTAAACTGCGTAAGACGGTTGTCTTTCAACAAACGCGGTACATTCTCAATCAGAACACACCGCGGCTTGAATGCATCGACAAACCGCTCTACTTGAAAAATAAGTTCGTTTCTTGGATCATCAGCGATTTCGCCATTGTGAGTACGAATAGACGAGAACCCCTGACATGGAGGACATCCAGCGAGCAAGTCCAATCGCCCGCGCCTCAATCCTAGCTTTTTCTTCAAAGCCACAGGGTCTGCCGTCCTAACATCTTCCAAGAGAACCGTGTCGGGATGATTCAACTTGTAGGCAGCACGTGCCGCTTGGCGTATCTCGCAACACGCCAACACTTTAAAACCCGCATCTTCAAGGCCCTGGCTCAATCCACCACAGCCAGAGAAGAGGTCAATAGCAATATGTTCCATCTTATGCTTCATCGCCCTTCTCCCCTCTAAGATTACGCGAAATGGCTGGCTGATTAACAGCCACACGCCTGATTTGATACATAAATCGGCTAACCAAACGATTTAGGATATCATGCCTGAACATTCCCACTGGTTTCTTCGAACAAACCTCCGTTCGAGACTTCGACAAAATAGACGAGGCTTGTGCACAGAACACGTAGGCCTTGCCGCCAAATCTCAAAATCGTCTTCCCGCCCTTATAAGACTTGTCGGCCACGACGGCATACCATGGCTCAGATTTGCCTGTCAATTCTTTGCCGACAAGAAACATTAGCGACTGACTGCGCACACAGTCACACCCCCCCGAGATGCACACTGCTATATCTCCAGTCTCGTCGATCAGGTCCCCATAGACAGAACCGGGCATAGGTGTAACACCCGCCGGCAAACAACTCCTTCTTTCGCAAAATTCCGTAAAAGACTCAATGCCTTCTATAAGTAGCTTAATCTCCGAATCCGAACACCCAGGGAACAATTTCTTGTAATTTTTTGCACAAAGCTCAACCGGTTTCTCATCCTTAACACAAGCCTTCAAACTATCCAGCCCACTCTTAAGATCGCCATCACGTTCCGGAAACTTCACCAACGGATTATTGGATGGCTTCAACATATCATCGCTTAATGAAGCAAACTCCGGCGACAACACTGCCGTCCCAAGGTCATCCATCAAATTACTGGCTATGCAATCCTGCAGGTCATCACGCCATTGGCCGTCATCAGTCATTGTATTACCGCGTTCAACAAGAATGCCAAGATCTGCATTTGAAGTAATGGAAGCAAACCATTGCGGTACAACATCCCTAATCCGTCCGGTAATCTCCATCGCCGCTAGATGCAAATAATCAGGATAAGCATCAGCAAATGCGTCACAGATTGTATCAAACAAATTCGCAGTCGCAAATTCATCCTTTCGAAGGCTCAATAAGAACTGCCCGAAGTCATTTTGCCACAAGCACCCACTATCAGCGATTGCCTTAAAGCTACAATCCAAAGCCGTGTAAGCCGTATCAGACGGAGCATCCTTTGAAAGGATTACGATGAAGCGAAACCCCTTGCCCTTGCCAAGCAATTCCTTTACAATGTTCTCCGCATATTCACTTGAGTCAACGCTTCCAAGCATCCAGTCAATTATCACAACATCAGACTGACACGCCAGTTTGACAATTTGGCGAGAAACGTCATCGGCCGAATCATCATAGAAATCACCTTTGCCTGTCGACTGAGGAAACCCCTTCAAGTGACACAATAAGCCATTTTGCTCAAACTCAGAAAGTTTGTCAACAAAGAGCTTCGGCGTTTTGGTCCCTGAATCAGAACCTAATTGTGTCGCCCCAATGTGGATTTCATCATCAATCCACAAAATCGTCCGACAAAATCTACGAATGATTTCTTTTCTTGCAACCTTAACACATTCATCCATGCGAATCACTCCTAAGAATTTTCGAGATTATGAAATTAGCTCCGCCCAATGCACCCAACTCAGGTTCGCTTTGCAGACTAAGTGAATACCCGAACTCGTAAAGAGATTCGCGAGCGATATACAATCCAAGACCTTGCCCTTCCGGACGACGCGAAAAACCAGGCTCAAAAACATAATCGGCATCAATCTTATTCACCCCTGGTCCAGAATCCGAAAGGACGAGCGAACCGTCAGAAGTCGACAAACAAACCATGGGATTCTCCGCCCCTTGTCGCGCCCAATAAAGCGAATTGATAAACAGATTATGAATTGCTCCAAGAAATACCGGACGATTCAACCCCGACCATTTTGCCTTTCGAAATGCATCCGTGAACTTACACCCAACTACTTTCAGTTCGTTAACGAACCGGCGACACAAAAAATCTTCGATCTCCGCACCCGTCAATGACTCGCTGCGCAAATTCCTGCGGCGAATCAACGGGTCCATCAGGCGGATGCGTTCGTCAATAATGCCAAAGGAATCCTTAAGCGCCAGGAGACGAGATTTCTCCTCACCCGTCAATCGTTCATCTAACCATTCAATGGTATTGCGAACGCATTCAACTTGCTTCTCATACTCATGCGTTGCCGTCTCAAAGACAAGTCCAAGTTGCGCCGCCGTGACTAGATGCGAATGCTGCTCGCGAAGAACCTGCAACTCACGCGTCTGATCTGAAAGCGCATAAATGCCACTTTGCCAGTCCGTCAGATGCTGAACATTCGTGCACAGTGTACGAAGTCGCGGCAAGACAACCATCTCCAATTCGTCAAGCTCCGCCTGAATGGCCTTCTCGAATGTCACTACCGACTCGCCAGACTTGTCTTCTGCAACCTTTCTTGGCGTCAAGCCATTCAGCGCCGATGTACGAACAGCCTGCAGATCTTCAATTTCCTTTTCTGCAAGTGCCCTCAAATTGGGAGCCAGACTCTCTGCGGTCTTACAGGCGCCAGAGACAACCTTGTCTATCTCACGACGGATGTGCTCGTCCGTCTCCGTCAATCGACCAACGAACTTACGTTCGCGGTCCTGCATCGGCTGTGCACGAGAGGAAAGCACCTGCAATTGTTGAGCCTGACGAGCAATTTCGGCCTGAAGATTTGCAATTTGGACACCACGCTTGGAAATATAGTCTGAAACCACATCCCATGTATCGCCAAGGATCACTACGCCATCCGGCGGATTGGAAACCGAAGACTGAAGGTCTTCCAAATGCGATCGTAAAATTTTGATTGCTTTCTCGCACACAGCCAAATCTTGTCCAGGCGCGGCATTAAATGCTCCACTAAGCAACTTGCGGGATTGATTCACATCACTCTTAATCTGATCCTTCAGATTGCTCAACCAACCCCTTGCATAACGAACATTCTGAAGATATTCGGCTTTTTCTTTGGCGAGTCGCTCTTGCACCGCCTTTGCCGCCTTTTCCTCTTTGACCTTCCGCTTGTCTTCACGATCAGCCTTGCGGCCCAAATAGCGGTCCGCTATATCAACAAAAATATCCTCAATCCAAAAGCGGAGTGCTCGACTCGCCCCATTCCAAATGAAGCCCTCGCGGCCCGCTTTCTCCTTGACTCGAACATTATCCACTGGAAGAAACAAGCCACCAAACATGCGAAGATGCGAGAAATAATAACGCCCAGCATTTTTCAATCGCCGCTGTTCAAATCCCGCGAAGTCACTTTCTGGCGTACCATAAGGCTGAATATGTACACCGCCCTTGTACACCGAAAAGCCACCGGCATACTTCAAACGAGTGTCCATTTGATGATGAAGATCTACTGGCAAGAAACTTGCAGAGGGAGAACCTTGAACATAGCCTATCTCAACGATGAATTCGCCTGGGCTTTTCATGCCCGGCTGCAACGCCTTCAGTTGACGACTGTATTCTGTCGACTCTGCCTGATAATTCTCTATATAACCTTCTGCAAAACCTGTTTCAGAAACTTTAATGCGAATATGATGATCGCATTGCTTAAAATCATCGGGGCTCCAATAGCGATATTGTTCGCCTTGACGAAATGCTTTTCCGTTTTCAAACACCTCTACGGAAAACTTACGTCCCAGTTTTTCCCAGAAAGGATCACGCTCGTGAAAGGGATCCCAAAAACATGAGAATGCATTGGCCGACTTTAGAACACTCGGCGGAGCATCTTCCAATGCATTCTTACGTTCAGCAGATGCACGAAACAAATCGGGGATGTCTTCCGACGTATTTACACACAGAAATGTCGTCCCCATATTGAAGTCGCACTTCAATTGTGCGTATATCTGATCTGAAGGCATCAACAGGTCTGCTTTCAACTCAGCGGCCAACTGCTTGTCCCATGCCGTATCATCAAGAAGATCCTTAATCGCATCGGACTTTCTCAATTCAGAAAACACCGAATCAAACTCTTGCACACTCGGAACGTGATCAAACTCAGCACACGGGATCGGAAGATCGTCCAAAAGCTTCTTTGGATGCTGGAACAAATGCCAATGAACAATGCACAACGCACCGCGTTTTTCAGCTCCATCTCCCCAAACAGACCAAAGAATCGTCATACGGCCAAGCGAAGCGACCGAAAGTCTTCCTATCCCTTTCTCACCATACGCGGTCTTAATCCATTGCCGCTGTTCTTCCGTTGCGAACTTCGCCCAGCCATCATCTGACTTCTTGGCAAACTTTGATTCCGTCGCCAGCACAAGCCATTTTTCTACAACATCTTCTTGTAAACGCATTCCAAGACCGTCATCGGAAATTCGAAGGAAACCAACTCCATGCCCATGCTCAGTGTCAACATAATCTACTTGAACTCTTTTAGCACCTGCATCAAGAGCATTTTTAAATAGTTCGCCAGTTGCTGTTGGGGCATCGGCTATTTGCTGCCGTCCCAACAGGTCAATTACTCGCGCCCTGCTTCTGAAAGTCTCAATGCCCATAATTAAAAAGCCTCCTTGTTAACTTCCATCCTGTACTTGACACATAGGTCTTGATGTGCCTATAAACTACAGAACTGACAAAGTATATGCCTACCGCAGGGTCGCGCTCGACCTCGCCTTTGCTCTTCTTTCTGAAGACCCACTCCGCCATTTAAACGAGTCCTTCTTTTTTAAGGACTCGCCTTGCCATCCTAACTTCGAAGGCTCTGGAGGCCTACGGACCACACGGCAGGGTTAGCCCAAAATTGACTTCTCAAAAATTCTCTCTACGCGTGCTCCAGACACGCGGCAACGCAACAGAAAAATCTGCTTCGTTAATTTCCCTATATTATACCAAAATTTAGACTTCAGAGGGGAAAAGCGTAAAAGTTAAACAGATGGCGAAGTGTAAAACTTAGCAGTTTTATATTTTGAATTTTGAACTACAATTAAATAATAATTTAACTACTGGTACGCACTTCTCAAACAAAAGGAGCGCACTTCTTTCCTTGGAGCTTACGACACCCCGCCAACCGCCTTACGCAACCACCCACCCCTTTGTTGGACAACGCAGCATCGTCTGTTGCGCAAGGGAGCATCTTTTGTTGCGCAACAAAATCGACACCCCTCTAAACCTCCGAACCTCCAAATCTCCAAGCACCGAAAGCAAAAAACTTTGCGGACTAAAGCGTGAGCAGTATTACGAAACCTCATCTTTGTCCTCAAGACAAGGAAGCTCCGCAATCTGATTTTCCTCAAGAACGAGCTCCGTAATCTGACGAAGCCGGTTCTGCAGAATATCCTTATCCGGCAACGCAAGCTGGTAGGACGCAACCATCGTCGGCGACATACTACGCGACAAGGCGTATTCTACGACCGAATCATCCTTATCCGTGCATAGAATCACGCCTACGCTCGGATTTTCATCTGGCTTTTTCACGTCACGATCAAGAGCCTCCAAATAGAAGTCAATTTGACCTATATCCGCTGGACGGAACTTCCTCGTCTTTAACTCAAATGCGAAGAAACAACGCAATGCACGATTAAAGAAAAGAAGATCAATACTAAAGTCGCTATTTCCCACCTTTACGGGATATTCTTTACCTACAAAAGTAAAGTCTTTACCAAGTTCTAGTATAAAATCACGCAAATGCAAAACGATTGCATCCCTTAGATTCGCTTCACGATAACGTTCCGGCAAATCAAGAAACTCCAATGAATACATATCAGGCACTGCTAAACGGGCTGGTTGCACAACCAATGCAGAGGCTGGTGCTACCTCACCTATCCGACGACGCTCATAAAAAGAACTGTCAAAAAGACGCTCCAAATTGCGCTTAGAACAATGTTCTGCTGCACATTTTTCAATATAAAAACGCCTCTCTTCGGGAGATTTTGCACGCGCCATAATTACCAAGTGATGCGTCCAATCTATTTGTCTCACTAGCGGTGAGACAAATTCATCATCCTTATAAAACTCATAAAATTGCCGCATTCGATACAAACCTGGGCGACTAAAACCTTTCAAGTCCGGTCTTTGTCTTGCAATATATTCTGCAATAGTCTTGATAGTCTTATCACCCCAGTCTGCATTTGCACACTTATCCGAAAGCCACTTCCCAACATTCCAATACAATGTCACCAACTCTGCATTTACAGCCTGCCAAGCACGATTGCGAGCCGATTCGATCATTAATACCAGTTCATCAAAAGATGATTCATTTAAAACTTCTACTTTACTCATAATCAAACCTCATTTCATCGCATCTTCGCCGCCTTCGTAAAATTTTCCAGATTTCCGTTGTCGGAGCGTCAATGCGCTAACTAAATTCTCTACGCGTGCTCCAGACACGCGGCAATAGCGCGACTCTCACCGCGCCATCTATATGCAAATATTATACCATTTTTAACCTCGAAATACGCAAAAAAGTTTGAAAAGTTCGTGTTGAGTTTGAGTTCGGAGTTCAAGTTCGAGAAAGGAATTTTAAACATCCATTCTCCCACTCGGCCTCTAAACTCCAACTAAAACCCCTCCAGATCTCCGAATCTCCAAATCTCCCAGCAACGAAAGTATCAGCCGCTTGTCGGATCACGCTTTGAGCAGTGCAAGAACAACGCACAAAATGATTATCCCGAGAAACCACACGACACACTCGAGGCACGACTGCGGGCCGTCGCATGAACCATCCGGTCCGGACGGCATCCTCAAGCCCCTCTCAAACTCCTCTTTAAATTTTTCCCATCTAGTCATAATCACCATCGCTCCACACTTGCAGAAATTTATCTCATATATTTCAGAGTTACCGGCCCGATAAGTCCAGAAGGTCGAACGCGATATTTAGCGGCATCAAGCGGCAAATAATTACTGCCGACCATATTTATGTCATTAAAAATTTTCCACCTGACGCCCGTCATATCGTTCCAACGCAGACGGTTCGCTCCAAGATTCGTAACTTCGACTTCAAGAACATTATCTGTAGCTTTCAAATTAGAAATATAGCTAAGGTAGTAGGCTCAAGCCACCTAAACACATCGCCAAAGCTCGCGGCAACAACACCCAAACAACTAAAAATTAAATATACCCTTTTCATATTTGATTAGATTAAAACTCCCTGATTTCAAGAGGCTTAAGTTCCACTGTTTTTTCATAGTAAGGCAAACGATCAATCGGAACATTCTTCAATTTCAACGTTACAGGCCCTGCATGGATCTGACCGAGATCGTCCCGCCAATTTCCAGGAGGTAGGCGCACCGTTCGCGAATCGCTCTGCGAGAGAACTGGAGCAACTATCAAATCGCCACCCAAGCACCATTGGTCGCGAATCTC
>JAEIGA010016009.1_pt1 | contig 11414 bp, 11 predicted proteins | sample 9270691 | NCBI WGS metagenome assembly JAEIGA01 (sample SAMN17057246, study PRJNA624740) | gut metagenome | biome: biome; isolation source: fecal sample | host: Bos grunniens | place: China: Xizang | collected 2019
CATGTCTGAAACCGGGAGATACATTCATGGGACTTGACCTCGCACATGGAGGTCACCTCACACATGGCTCACCAGTCAACATGTCCGGAATCCTTTACAATGCAGTAGCATACGGACTGAAGGAAACAACCGGAATGATTGACTATGATCAGATGGAGCAGAGAGCTCTGGAGCACAAGCCTAAGCTCATCATCGGTGGAGCTTCTGCATACTCAAGAGAATGGGACTACGCAAGAATGCGCGAAATCGCTGATAAGGTTGGAGCAATCCTCTGGATTGACATGGCTCACACTGCAGGTCTTATCGCAGCAGGCCTCCTCAGCAATCCTGTAAAATATGCACACATCGTGACATATACTACTCATAAGACACTTCGTGGCCCGCGCGGAGGCATCATCCTCATGGGCAAGGACTTCGACAATCCATGGGGTCTCACAACTCCAAAGGGCGTGGTGAAGAAGATGTCACAGATCCTCAACTCAAGCGTTTTCCCTGGTGTTCAGGGAGGTCCGCTTGAGCACTGCATCGCAGCAAAGGCTGTTTCATTCTACGAAGCTCTTCAGCCTGAATTCAAGGAATATCAGAAACAGGTTGTAAACAATGCTGCTGCAATGGCTGAGGCATTCAAGACGAGAGGCTACAAAATCGTTTCCGGTGGAACCGACAACCACCTTATGCTGATTGATCTCAGAACTAAATTCCCTGAACTCACTGGTAAAGTGGCAGAAAAAGAACTCGGGAAAGCAGACATCACACTGAACAAGAACATGGTACCGTTTGATACACGCTCACCATTCCAGACATCCGGCGTGCGAGTTGGAACTCCTGCTATCACATCACGTGGATTCGTCGAAAAAGATATGGAGTTCATCGTAAACCTTATCGATATGGTACTTACAAATGCTGCCAATAACCTCGACCTCATCGCAGGCAAGACTGAAGAAGGACGAGAGGCCTACGAGGAAGTTCTCGAGACAGTAAAGAAACAGGTACGCATGAAGACTTACGGAATGCCGCTTAACAGATACTAGAATATTCATATACAAAAACAGAAGAACAGCTCGGAATCCGAGCTGTTCTTCTGTTTTACCAACCCTTGGATATATTATCCGCCATGATTCCGACAAGGCGCCTGCGGGCTTCCATGCTGGCCCAGGCAACATGAGGAGCAAGGCGCATACGTTCAGGATGCTTCATCATGAGATATGGATGCCCTTCCGGAATGGGCTCCGTCACGAACACATCGATACCGGCTCCGGCAATGACGCCATTATCTACTGCCTCCGCAAGATCGGCCTCGACCACTATGGCACCACGTCCCATATTTATAAGATAAGCGGTAGGTTTCATCATCGCAAGCTGCTGAGCGCCTATAAGATTTTCGGTACGGGCGTTCAGAGGAGCATGAATTGAAACGACATCAGACTTGGCAAGCAGCTCCTCCAATGGCAGACAAGGATAGTCCTTGCAATGCCCAGTTCCTGAAGTAGAGAAATAGCATACATTCATACCGAACGCCTCGGCAATATGGGCAACCTTCTTTCCTATATTTCCAAGACCGATGATTCCGATTGTCTTTCCGGAGAGTTCCCACCAGTTCCAGTTCGGATCAGTGAACATTCCGCTGCGGGAATAGCTGCCGGATTTTACACTATTGTCAAAATATGGCCCACCACCAACAAGAGAAAGCATATGCATGAATGTGGACTGAACCACAGAATCCGTAGAATAGCCGACTGCATTCCTTACAGGAATCCCCTTAGATGCCGCATAATCAACATCTATATTATTCACTCCGGTTGCCGCAATGCATATAAGTTTAAGATTGGGCGCACTGTCTATAAGGTCCTTGTCAACCAATACCTTATTAATCAACAGAACGTCAACATCCTTTACTCTTTCACGAGCTTCCTGAACTGTAGAGTTCTCATATCGGATAAATTCCCCAAGCCTTTCAAACGGCTCAAATGAGACATCGCCCATAGTAGCCGCATCTAGGAATACAATCTTCATAACTGTCTCTGTATAATATTACGAAGTAAAGATACTGATTTTATATAAATAAAGCTCAGCGGGTTACGCTGAGCTCTCAAAATTGTGCCCGAGATAGGAGTCGAACCTACACGCCGTGAAGCACTCGCACCTGAAACGAGCGTGTCTACCATTTCACCACTCGGGCGTCAGAAAAGTGACCACAAATATATGAAATATTTTTGAATTACGAACTATTTTTCACTTTTCCGCTAGATGATGACACTGAATATATATTCTTTCCACCACCCTTCGACTGAAATCTTCAGTCTGGTCAATGAATAATCCAAAGTCACCGTAACATCCATCAGGTCATCTGCACTCCAATCATATCCGCTTGCAGCCAGATATTCACCCAAAGCAAAGGACTTCAACACATCTGTTCCATCATTCACCTCAAGGACCAGAGAATCATCCTTCTGACGGGGTAAAATCATACGACATTCCCCACTTTCGTTTACATACATTGCATACATGAACTCCCCCACTGAAGGCATCCCGCCAAGCTCATATCCATCCACACATCCCTTCGCCTCAAGCTTGAACGGGAAAGTCTTCTCCGACTCCACATGTATCGTCATGATGCAATGATTCTTATTCATTGATACTTCTCTGACAACAGTCTCCCCTTCAGCCTCAAAGACAGAAGAATACATATACACTGGCGGACACTCATCTCCATATTCAATACCGAGTCCTCCACTTTGATCCACATATCCTGACGCACCGCAATACAGTCCCACACCGATCACCTCACGAGGGACCTCCAAAGCATATCCCTCAACAAAGTCCTCGACACTTAGAGTATCCGTAAAATGAAAACCTTCAGAAGTCCTGACGACAAGTTCAGCATACTTCACCACGGATGTATCCACATCGTTCATATCAAGCACCAACCGGCATGGACACACATCCCTATCCTCTTTAACGGAACAGGACGCACAAAGCAACACAATAAGCGACAGTGTCAGGATTCCTGAAAGTCTCATATCTATAGAATTACATTAAATTATCTCATCAACATCTTGCTCAATCCAGTCCTTGACTGTCACATTGAAAAGAACAGACCCATCTTCTATCGGCTTATCCGGAGAATCGGAGCCCAGACGAGTGATGGTCAGACTATATGTATAGGCCGTATTGGGATCAATTCTATCAAGTGTAACAGGATAGTAATATCTATAACCTCCCACTTCTGCCTCTACAACCAGCCTGGTCTTGGTAGAAGTAGTATTCGGATAGCAATAGAAATGATGTGCAGTATTATATGCATTTCCATTTGTGACCGATCCAGACAACACTTCATCATATAAGAATGACGGTGATGTTGCAGCATCATACCCTCCCTTATTATACCATGTAGATGGCGTATTATCATCAAGATAAGCTCTTTCGCCTGCGACATTGATGAGATAAATCGCTTTTACATTGAAGCTCAGATCTTTGTGCTGATCCAAAGCAAAATCCGTCTTGATCTGATCAACGGCAACTCTGGCAGCAAGACGTTCGACAGATATAGTTACTGTAGAGGAGGACTCCAGAACCTTTGTAACCTCACCGGCCATTACCACCAACCCTGCTGAGCAATCCTTAAGATCTGCTGTGCGAGCACGAAGCTCACTGATATTTTTCACCCCAAGTTCCTGAGGAGCATTGGCCAAAGCCACTATCTGCTTCTCTCCAGTAGTGCACGTCAAGGATAATGATGCACCGCTACCAGAGGATGAGGTCTCGTATACTCCATTCTTATCAAATACGAATACCTGAATATTACGGACCGAGTTATCGGATGGGGGACCGGAAACTTTAGTCGACACCTTAGGAAGTCTGACTGTCAGTTGTATTTTCTCCGCTGAAGACATACCGTCATCCGGAAAATCAACATTCTTTTCATTACAGCTGACCAATCCAATAGCAGCCAATAGTGCTGCCAGATAAAATTTCTTAAACATAAGTAATTGATTTAAAGTTGTTTGTAAATATTTATTAATGCATGCATTTCAGGATCAAGATTCGCACGATGCTCCATATGGGGTTCATACGCAACAGCTAGCTTAAAGTACTTGACAGCTTCTTCAGGAAGGCCTAAACGCGAAAGTATCATAGCTTTCAAATAGCATGTTCTGGCATCAATAACACCTATACGGTCCAGTACCTCAAGTGCAGAATGATTATAGTCAGCTGACATTAATGCCAACGCTGAGTTGAAGTCACCATATGGACGTAACAGCTCCACGGCCTTTTTGTAATCCAGTTCGTGCAAAGCCCTCACACCAGACATATATATTGTATCCAATTGAGAAGTATGTATGGTATCCTTTACCATGCCGGCACGATGCAGATAGAAGTCAAATGCAACACTCCTCAACTGAGGATATAGACTTTCCCTCAGATATCTGTATTCTTTCATCACTGCAAGCTGTTCCTCACGGGAATCAGGCTGCTGCACATTATTGATTATGTTCATCATTACAGTTTTTGATGAGCTGCAGATGATTGAATCTGAAGCAATCAGTTTCTCTAACTGCTGCCAATTTTCCGGCTGTTGCGATGTAAGCAGACGTCCTTGCCAGCCTTCCGGCACATATTCCTGTATATAATCCAGTACTGCCTTAGATCTTGCTATCGAAAGTCGGCGATTCATATGATACTCCCCTTCAGGCGAGCACGACGCCACAACGACCAATGAGTCAAGCACAAGATTCTTTCTGGACACGACATCATCGATACACCTCCTGATTCGCGTGAGTTCAGATGCATTATCGCCAAGCAATGTATCAATATCTGCCTGCCCCTGCCTGAAGTCAATCAATGCTTTGGTATTATCATAAACCACTCTTTCCACCACAAGGTGCATATACCTCGGTCTGTCATCAGCCAAAGTTGAAAGAGAACTGATATAAAACGTCAGTTCTTGAGGGAAATTCAGTGCAATACGTTCCTCTCCTTTTTCATACAGACTGCCCGAAAGGGTTATACCCACTTTCTTCAACCTGGGACGGCTCTTGAACGTATGCACATAACGGTAGGTAAAGTCTCCCCCGTCTCCTATCAGCACGGTATCCAACCTGACTCCTTGACTGACGATAGGATCTTTGACATATTTATGGTACACATCTCCTATCCGATCCATCTTCCTTCGATTCACACGGATCAACAAATGTTTTCTATAATGCTCCAGAACCTGATCCTGTGTCACACCAAAGACGTTTTCCATCATCGGTTCTGGAACGATGGAAGAATCTGCCTTCATTGCATAGGCCTGCGGATAATGTCTTTGAAGAAAGACCTCCAGCTGCCTCATCCGGACAAAGTCCGCTGTATCAGTAACGATCGAAGCAACAAAAGCATTATACCGCTCATACCCGCGCAGTTGCGCCGCACGGTAATCTTTTCCTGTAATGAATATAGGCTCCAGCTGTATCGTATCATCTTGGACAGACATTATAGGGCATATCTTTAATTTCCATCTTGAATCAGACATTGCGGCCGGAACTGAGACATCAAATGACAGTGACACCCAGCCTCCTCTCTCAGCAACATTCCTGAACCTGGCTGTAACCCTGGATGCATTGATTACATCAGTTGCGACCATCTCACCGGTCTGAGCATCCTTAATCGCATTCATTATGATGGGACCTTCCGAAAGAGTTTCCCTAATGCTGTCAATGACTATTTCATCATAAATCTCATCATCGGTCAATGGCTTCTCATCTGCCACTGATAAGCCGACCGCAAGATTTCCAGAAGACACCTGTTTCATCTTTTGGAATGGCACACATGCGTAAATCGCAAAAAGAAGAAAGAGCATAAATCTAGAATACATACGCAAATGATATCATCAGATCATCGGGAAGGATAAACCATTTCCTTCCGTTACCTACCGTCAACCCGCAATACGGACATGAATATTTTCTATACCAACACCTTCCACCCCAGGCTCCAATTCCTAACTCAAGATTGAAATGCCTGGAAAGCATATAGGTATATCCTGCATAAAGTCCCAGGCCAACTCTGTCGCCTTCTTCAGTAATACGTGAACTGATTCCGCCATGATTATACTCCTGATACCTCATTTTTCCGGAAATCCACCATCCGGATAAAGAATGCCAAGGCCACATCCTCACTCCGAATGCATATGACTGCTGACGATACTGAAACTGTTTTTCCGGATTGCCCTCATGAAACGTAAAAGGATTATATCTTGCACTGACAGACAAACTCCAATGTTGGGATAAAGTGTATGACGCCTCAACATTGAAAGTTCCAAGACACGCATAATCAATCAGATTGGTTGACACGCTGAACTTCTGCGCAGACATCTGAGATGACAGCATCAAAGCTACGGCCAAGAACATTAGCTTTTTCATATCAATACCTGTTGAAAACCTGCTCAATCACATCTTTCATGACCGGATATGCCTGAAGCAAAGCATTTTTCAGTTTATTTTCAGAGGTCACGCCAGAGCCCATGACCTTAAATATCTGAGAACAGTCCAAACCCCTTTCATGAAGATAGCGGAATATCTGCGGCTTGAACCAGTATGAGCTGCCAAATGATGGAAAATATCCGCCATAGCGATCCTTAAACATCTTACTCTCAACAAAATAGCCCCACATCTCACCAACTGCACAATAGCCAGCACCATCTGACAAGCCATCACCATACGCCTCACTGGCAGACTTTATATATGACATCATTATGTATTTTATGTACTGATTCCAAAAATCTGTGCCGACTTTAGAGAAGTGGCTGGCATGAGCAAGTTCATGACACGTCGTGGAATATATTTTACGATATTCATCTTTATCAGATAGTCCAAGAGTTATATCAGGGGCAAACATCTCCACCAGTGATGAAAATTCACCCAAAAAGGAGTTGACGAGACTGTCATGAACGATGGTACCATGGTGCAGCATCACTGCACTGCTACGTTCCTGTCCGTGAAAGATCCAGATACGCAGATCTGAAGGCGGAAGAGCGATATTCATATCATCTGCTGCACATCTTGAATAATAGTCGTAAGCGGAATTATTGACGACGCAACGCTTGTAGAGTTTCTGTTCTGAATCTTTTGTAACAGTAACATTTATACCTTCCGGCCCACCAGTCCCAAGAGTTGAAACAGAAGCTGGCAGCAGCACCATATTGAATCCGATTGCGAACCCCTTGCTGTTCTTGAATACAAGGCGATACTTCAAGTCTGACGTAAAATTTTTGGACATAGTAAAATATCCGTCTCGATCGGTATGACAACAATCAATTTTGACAAATGAATTGCATAAAACCCGAACACCTGCGACACCAAATGGTTTTCCGCCATTGGCATGCTCATCGACAATGGTAATCCTTCCCGATGGGATCGTCTTTGAGGCTGCCTTGGTAGATAATGAAGACAACTTGCCGGCATTACCTGTAAGGATATAGGCTTCTCTCTCTACCGCCTCCCAATCGATACCGTCATCACCACGTGTCGGTGTGTCAAATTCTGAAATATAACATTCATCTATAACCTCATACCTGATGTCAGGAAACTTAAAATCAGGAGGAACAACAGCATATTGCCATGTAATACTGTTCTGAGGAATGTCCGGATCATGATACCAGTCACCGTCGACAACAATTTCATAATCGAGCGGGTGATCTATAAGTTCAATCCCGGATGCTGTCAATTGATCGTACTCCTGCTGATCTGCCGGTAAAAAACGGACATAGAGATCAGTTGTACGGACATCAACTCTGTCCGCCTTGGTAGGATACAGCGAAATCAAGGCTCTCCTGACATTTTCCGTCGTGTAGGGATTCTCCAAACGATCTCCTAAAACAATCATTTCATGCGAAATGTCATTCCCGCGAATCAAATCGTTATTTTTCTCGGAAAAAAACTCATCTTTTCCGCATGACACCAATACCAGCGACATCATTAGCACAAATAATCTACCTCTCATAATTCATATTTTTAATTACGGAGGCAAAGTTCCGAAGACTTATCCGCGTAACAAAAAAGTACGCGGATAAAGATAAAAAAAGCCCTCTGACCTACGTCAAAGGGCGATTTATAGTCAAAAATTTGTTTAATTTTTATAAAAAATCAAACAAATTTTCTTTTATTTTTAGAAGAATGACACTGTCTTCTGCTCTACTGCTGCAAGAATGCTGTTCGCAACACGGCTCACACCAAAGCGGAACAGATCCTTATTGAGCCACTCCTTGCCAAGGAGAGAAGATACTATTGAATAATAGCAGAGAGCATCTGCTGCTGAAGAAATACCACCTGCCGGCTTGAAACCGATCTTCCTGCCTGTCACTTCGTAATATTTTGCAATACATTCGCACATCACATATGCTGCTGCCGGTGTAGCATTGACGTCAACCTTTCCTGTGGATGTCTTGATGAAGTCAGCACCTGCCTCCATAGCCAGGAATGATGCATCAGCAATCTTCTCCGGTGTACGAAGAAGTCCAGTCTCAAGGATAACCTTCAAATGAACTTTTCTACCCTGCTTAGCAGCGACAGCATCAATACATGCACGCACCTGACGGATTTCCTCTGCTGCAGCCTCATAGTCCTCCGCAAGGAATGAATTAAGAGCCAAAACTATATCAACCTCATCAGCACCTTGCTCAACAGCGATTTCACATTCCTTCAGTTTTACTTCAAGAAAACTCTGAGAAGATGGGAAACAAGCAGACACAACAGTAATATTGAAATCACATGCTCTCTCTTTATCTACTACTGCGGCAAAGTTTGGATACACACATACAGAAGCCGGCAACGGCCACTCAGGATAGCTCTGCTGGAATGAGTTGACCTTGTTCACTAGCTTTGTAACTGAAGCAGGAGTATCATCAGTCTTCAATGTAGTAAGATCCATCATTGAAAAACAATCCTTGTAAACCTGTTCAGACGCGACATTGTCAAGATTTGCTGCAATCAGATCGAGAGCTCTGCTCATGGCCTCCGGATTTGGAGCATAGCCATATTTTGTCAAAAAGTTCATATAAATAGTATAATTAAAATTTCAATTTCGAATCAACCACTATGGTCACCGGGCCATCATTCACAAGCGACACCTTCATATCAGCGCCAAAAATACCACGCTCGACCCTGCGACCCAGCAATGCTTCCACCATTTCGAGGAATCTTTCATATAAAGGTATCGCCACATCAGGCTTGGCTGCCTTGATATAAGACGGACGGTTCCCTTTAACTGTCGAAGCATATAGAGTAAACTGACTGACAATCATTACCTGTCCTTCCACATCTTGAACAGACAGGTTCATTACACCATCAGCATCATCAAAAATTCTCATAGCCACCAGCTTTCTGGCAGTCCATAGAAGATCTTCATCAGTGTCTTCATCAATAAAGGCCGCCAACACGAGCAGTCCACCTGAAATCTTTGCCTCGTATCCCTCTGATGGAACGGCAACAGCCGCTTCAGATACTCTTTGTATTACCAATCTCATCCTCTGATCTGTATATCAAATCCCTCATTGAGCAGGGGCTGTACCATTGCTGTCATCTGCTCAACAGTATATTTAATCAATGAACTGTCTGGAGTTTCGCGGTCAATGGTATAAACCATCACCTGACGCGGCTTAAGCATGCGCACTATATCATACCATCCGTTCAAAGCCTCTGGAGAAAGGGTATCAAACTCCTGCGACTTCAAAAACATTGTCTGAAGGATGAAATTGCCATTGAATTTCTTCAATCGTTCCAGGACTGCATCGAGACGATATGATCCGACAGGTTTATTTATCTTCTCAACGAGAGCCTGACTAGATGCATCAATCTTCAAAATCGGATTGTCAACCCTCATCAATGCATTCAAGACATCCTCCTTATCTAACATTGTTGCATTAGACAGCACGGAGACCTTTGCATTGGGGAAGTACTGATCCCTCAAACTTAAAGTAATATTGATAATTTCCGCAAAATCAGGATGCATAGTAGGTTCGCCATTACCTGAAAATGTAATTGAATCTACTGCAACACCTTCATTTGCCGTCATTGCAATCTTTTCAACCAGAGCATTCCTCACCTCCGGCAAGGTCGGGAAACGCCTCTGGGGCACTGCCCCATCCTTGTTCCATCCGCATTCGCAATACACACAATCAAAATTACATAGCTTCCCTTTTGAAGGAAGTATATTCACTCCAAGGGAAGAACCTAGCCTGCGGCTAAATATAGGTCCGAATACTATGTCATCAAAATGCAGCATCAGATCAGTCTATGTGAACGGCTCTCGCCTGTCAGGTTACCATCATCATCAATATTGCTGATCAGTACCAGACCAGGCTTCTTTCCAATAGTCAGAGTTCCCAAAACATCATCCTTCTTAAGGAATTTTGCTCCATTGTGACATGCCCACTCCAAAAGCTGAGTCATGGAAACCTGTGAAAAGTTCTCATGCAGACAATACAATTCCTTTACCATATCAAGATCATCATTGCTTGAAAGGGAATCTGTACCTACAACAATTGACAAATCATTATCCATCATCAAAGGAACAGGAGGTAAAGCATTATGTATAAATATATTGGAGAGTGGACATACTGCCCAATACACATTATTCATCACCTTCTTGGCGGCATCAATATCATCCTGAGCAAGGCATACATTATGTACCAGAAGGATATGCTCATCATATGGTATCGGCTTTGCGTCAGCCAATCTGTCTATAAAATACTTCAGGGATGACTTTCCAGTTACAGGAGGCGTACTCATTCCTGAGCGTTTTCTGTTCTCATACATTGCTCCAGTGCCGGTAAGAAGCAGATCTTCCTCCTCCTGACTCTCCTGAGAATGATATGAAATGAACCCGCGATCCAATCCAGCCGCAGCAGATGCGCTGAGCAGCTGAGGACTCATCGTATAGCAGGAATGTGGAGTCGGTGCAGCATCTATCCCCACTTCATCTGCCTGTGCATTAAGAACACGCACACCTGCCATAACATCCTCACACATTTCCGGTTCGCTTCCAAAGACCTCCAGAAATGTACGTGTATACATCCTGTGAGCCTTCTTAACTTCAAACGATGATTCGTCATTACTGATATCAGCCATTGCTGAAACACCATCAGCCCACATCTTATCCATCCACTCCTGCACAAGTCTCGCCTTCACATCATTGCCAGCCCAGTCACGAAGTTCATTGATCTGATCAATAAATCCGGCCATACCTGTTCCCTTGCGGAATTTCTTATGCAGATGAGAGAGTTCTACATGACAATGACCATTGACGAAACCAGGAACCAAGGCCCCTGGACTCACACATTCTCCCTCTGAACACTCGCCAAGGGCAACGATTGTTCCATCGGCATCATCATATTCCACATAGCCGTTTATTATCGGATCTGAACTATCCAATGTATA
>JAEIGA010016010.1_pt1 | contig 11414 bp, 11 predicted proteins | sample 9270691 | NCBI WGS metagenome assembly JAEIGA01 (sample SAMN17057246, study PRJNA624740) | gut metagenome | biome: biome; isolation source: fecal sample | host: Bos grunniens | place: China: Xizang | collected 2019
ATGCAACAGCAGATGATTATGCTTGCACAGATGGTAGACCAGTCAAGAGGCTCTAACATAGCAGAACAGCTTATGGCTCAGTTCACAGGAGGTGCTCCTGTAGCACCTATAGACGGTGGCAACCCTGCTAAGAATGTTGAACAGACAGAGGCTCTCGGAGGCAAGGAGGGTGCTAAGGAAGCATCGGGTACCAAGAAGGCAAGACAGAGAGTGGCTGAGTCCACTGACCCCACATAAAAACTCAAAAAACATAAAGGAGAAACATCATGACAAACGAAAAATTCATCGAGAAAGCAAAAGAACTTGTATCGCATTACGCCGTAGAACACATGGACAAAACGGACACCATACCGCCCTTTGACGTGTTCGTTGTATGGAACTGTTACATTCTCGGCAATATCAAGGCTCTTCTTTCTACCACAAATCACGATGGTATGTATTACGAAGTAACCTACAACAAGGATAAAAACGAGATTTACTTCGATGCATACAAGAAGTTTGAGAACAGAAAAATTGAGATTTAAGGAGAAAGACAATGGAATTTAAAGACACAATCGAAATGATGATGAGCGAGGACTACAGGGAGAGATTCAAGGCTGAATACTATCAGACCAAGATTCGCTACGAGAGGCTCAAGAAGTTCAACACCAAGATAGAAGCGGCGTGGCGCGTAGGTGATAAGGAGAGAATGCCTATGCCTCTGCATAGCTGCCCCGAAGACCTGCTCCGTGAACAGCAGAGGGTGATGGGCGAGTATCTCCATATCCTTGAGGTCAGAGCAGTTATTGAAGGCATTGACCTATGATTAAGGTCAAATTCCGTACCCACGATGAGACAAGGTATCTGCGCTTAACTGTGGAGGGACATGCAGGGGCAGGGGAAAAGGGGCACGATTTAATCTGTGCCTCAGCCTCAATCCTTGCTTATACTGTCGCACAGGTGGTAAGTACGATGGAGAACCAAGGCACTCTTCAAGGAGCACCGCGTATCGAGCTTAACGAGGGCGATGCATCCATTATTATTCGCTGTAAGGATGATAGCTCCTATGCCGAGGCAAAGCACACATTCTTTGTGGCTAAGACCGGGTATGAGCTTCTTATGGCAAACTATCCACAGTGTGTGGAATTAAAATCAGTTGGTCAGGCTAAAAAGCCTTAATATAAACCAAAGAGTCGCTCACTTACGAGCAGAAAGGAATCCTAATATGGACAAGCAAAGACTTTTCCCAATGTTTCTCAATCTTCAGCTCTTCGCAGAAGGCGCAGGAGGTGGAGATGGTGGCACAGGAGCAGAGGGACAGACGGGCGTAAGCGCGACAGCCGCCGTGTCGCAGAAGGGCGCAAAATCAAATCCTCTTGCTAACGTCGTTTACGGTAAACAGGCAGAAGCAACAGAGGGTACATCACCTGTCGCCGAGGTGAATCCAACCCCTACTGAAGACCGAAATGCTAAGTTCGATGCACTCATTAAAGGTGAGTACAAAGACCTCTACGATGCAAAGGTTCAGGACACCATTCAGAAGAGGCTTAAAGGTAGCAAGGAGACCGTAGAAAAATACGAGGCTCTTACCCCTACCCTTGAGATACTTGCGAAGAAGTACGGTGTTGATGCATCCGACATCAAGGCTTTAAACAAAGCTATAGAAGAGGATGACTCTTACTTTGAAGACGAGGCACTTGAAAAAGGCATATCGGTTGAGCAGCTCAAGGAAATCCGTAAGATGGAGCGAGAGAACTCAGAGCTAAGGAAGCAGGTTGAGGAAAAGGAACGCCGTGAGAATGCCAACAGAACCTACGCAACGTGGATGGAGCAGGCAGAGAAAACCAAGGCGGTATATCCTACCTTTGACTTCCGCACTGAGATGCAAAATCAGCAGTTCGTCAACCTTATCCAAAACAATGTAGACGTAAGAACCGCGTATGAGGTAGTCCACAAGGATGACATCATCTCCGGGGCGATGCAGTTTACGGCTAAGCAGGTAGAACAGAAGCTCGCTAATAAAATCATTGCAGGTGGCGCGAGACCTGCGGAAAACGGAAACTCCTCTCAGAGTGCCACAGTAGTTAAGAGCGATGTGTCACAGCTCTCCAAAGCGGATAGGGCAGAAATTATCCGCAGAGTACAGCGAGGAGAGAAAATCAGATTCTGATAAATCCCATAATCTCCTTGCTAAGAAAACAAAATTAAAAAAATTAAAGGAGATTAAAAAAATGAAATTCTACGAAATCAACCTTCAGCTTTTTGCTTACGACCCTCAGGCTCAGCCTGCTAACTACACCGGTTCGTCTACTCTCACCGCAGAGATGAAGACCTTCTATGACATGACGCTCATAGATGAGGCACAGGCGAACCTTGTCCACGACCAGTTTGGTCAGAAGAGACCTATCCCTGCTAACGGTGGTAAGACCATCGAGTTCCGTAAGTTCGCACCTCTTGCAAAGGCTCTCACTCCTCTTACTGAGGGTGTTACTCCTGATGGCAAGAGCCTCTCTGTAAGCACCATCACCGCTACCGTTAATCAGTACGGTGACTTCGTGACTCAGTCCGATGTGCTTGAGCTTACCTCTCTTGACAACACCATCCTTGAGGCTACCAAGCTTCTCGGCAGACAGGCAGGTATCACCCTTGATACCATTGTAAGAAACGTTCTTAACAGTGGTACTAACGTTACTTACTGCCCCAAGGTAGCAGCAGATGGTACTGAGACCGCAGTAACCACAAGAACTGCCCTTGATGCAACCTCTCAGCTTACCGTTAAGGTAATTCAGCAGGTTGTAGCAAAGCTCCGTGGTCAGAATGCACCTACCATCGGTGGCAAGTATGTTGCTATCATTCACCCCTACGTTGCATACGACCTTATGCGCGACCCTGAGTGGATTGACGCTCACAAGTATGCTAACCCCACCAACCTCTATGAGGGCGAAATTGGTGAGATTGCGGGTGTAAGATTCGTACAGACCACCGAGGCTAAGGTATTTCCCAGTGGCGTATTCTCCACCATCTTCCTTGGCGAGGGTGCATACGGCGTAACCGAGATTACGGGTGGCGGTCTTCAGACCATCGTTAAGCAGAAGGGTTCTGCCGGTACGGGTGACCCCCTTGACCAGAGAAGCTCTGTAGGTTGGAAGGCTATCAAGACTGCGGAAATCCTCATCGAGAACTACATTGTTCGTGTTGAGTCTAAGTCTAGTGTCTTCTCGGCAACCACCAACGAAAACTAATCAAACCAAAACGGGGAGGTAACCCCTCCCCACAAGCTAATTAAGGAGGCTATTATGGCTACTACTACCAATACCAAGAAGATGGTAAAAATAAAAATCCCTCGTACCAAGACTGACCAAGAAGATGTTTTCGTATCTGTGAATATGGAAACCTTCCTTATCAAGAGAGGTGTCGAGGTGGAAGTGCCTGACTATGTTGCAGAGGTACTTCAGCATCAGGAAGAGATGCTTGAAACTATAATGCTTTTCAACGAGGCAAACGAGAAGTAAATCAGATGTAAATGGGGAGACTTTAACGCTCCCCATTTCTTGAAAACAGGAGGTAATCTTATGACTATAATGGAGGCTCTCCACCGTGCGGATGCACTCAAGCCTAACATGTATACAACCGCCGAGAAGATAAAATGGCTCTCAATCTTGGACGGAATTATAAAGAAAGAAATCATTGATACGCACGAGGATGGTGAGAGCGTGGTATTTGAGGGGTATGAGGAGGACGTTGAGCTGACGAAGGAACTCCTTGTTATTGCTCCCTATGACGATATCTACATCCATTGGCTTGAAGCGCAGATAGATTACACCAACGGAGAGTACGGAAAGTACCAAAACAGCAAGGCTATGTACAATGCATCATACGATGCATATAAAAATCATTATAACAGAACTCACATGCCGAAGGGCAAGAAGTTCAAATTCTTTTAAGGGGGTGAGAGGGGATGAAATTACCTGAGCTTACAGAGCTTCAAACAACAAGGGAAATGATAGATGCATTCGGGGGATATAACCACAACCTCCGCATTGGAGACGGTGAGTTTTACGATATGACAAACCTTTCGTCCGATGACTATCCAGTCCTCTCTCCTCGTCATCAAAGAGGAATATACGACTCACCGTCTCACCCAAGGGAGATGATAGCCAAGGATGCACTATGTTACATAGATTTAGGTGGCACAGATAGCGGTGGCAGGTTTTCTCCCGGTGGCGGTGCTTTATATATAAACAAAGAAAAAATCAATAATCTTTCGCTGAATACAGAGTGTAATTACTGTACTGACCGTTATAAATGCGGTCAATTTAAAACAGGCGGCTTGTGTAGAAAGACTCTCCTTTCAATGGGCGCGTACATCATTATACTGCCTGATAAAAAGTATATAAATACGACCGACTATACCGACTGCGGAAAAATAGAGACAAGCATAGAGCTTCCTTTTGGATATCTAAGCGGTGACCTAGACAATGTTGACGGTGGCTTTTATTCTTCTAACAAGGTGACCTTTTCTCTTTGTAAGCTTGATGGGGCAGAATTTAAGAACCCTGATGGCAATGAAATTCCAATAACGAATATAGAGCCTGAGAACCCTGCTCACTGCTCGTATTGGATAGATACCTCAGGAGATACGCACGTATTAAAGCAATACTCCGCAACCTCAAGTCAGTGGACATCGGTTGCTACATCATATATCAAGATATATGACCCTAGTGCAGATTTCCTTGCAGCAGGCTTTAAGGCAGGGGACGGAATAACCATATCGGGTATAAGGGGAGATGTAGATGGTGCTCCAACTCAACTTAACTCAACTATGGTAGCTCGTGATGTTACTAAGAATGCCATTGTGGTAACAGGCTTCATAGATAGGGTATACACACATGCAGCGCAGTACCGTCAGGGAGGCAACCCTGAGTGGACAAATGTAATCACGATAGAAAGACGGATGCCGAGCATGGACTTTGTTATCGAGTCAGGCAACCGCTTGTGGGGCTGTAGGTATGGTGTGAACCGTGACGGAAATGTAGTAAATGAGATTTACGCATCGAAGCTCGGAGACTTCAAGAACTGGAATGTTTTTGACGGTATCAGCACGGATTCCTATACTGCTTCTCTTGGTACGGACGGACAGTTCACAGGAGCTGTAGAGCATCTTGGTTATCCGCTTTTCTTCAAGGAGAATTGTTTCCACAAGGTATATGGCAATTATCCTGCAAACTATCAGATTCAGACCACGGCTTGCAGAGGCGTACAGAAGGGATGCGAAAAGAGCCTTGCCATAGTAAATGAGACGCTATATTACAAGGCAAGAAACGCTGTATGCGCTTACGATGGCTCGTTACCTATGGAGGTATCCTCAGCACTCGGAGAGGTGACCTACAGTGATGCTGTGGGCGGTGCGCTTGGTAACAAGTATTACATCTCTATGAAAGATGGTGGTGGAGCATATCATCTGTTCGTGCTTGATACAGCCAAGGGAATGTGGCACAGAGAGGATGACACCCACGTCACGGAATTCTGTAACTGTAACGGTGACCTTTACTTCGTAGATTATGCAGATAATCAGATTAAGACGGTGCGCGGAACGGATAGCACACTGGTTACTGACCCGGTAAAATGGGAGGCAATAACGGGTGTTATCGGCACAGACTCACCTGACAAGAAGTATATCTCGCGTATGGACATAAGGCTTTTACTTAACGTGGGAACTAAGGTGACTATATATGCCGAGTATGACTCAGGCGGTGTATGGGAGCACATCTTTACCATAGAGGGCAAGAGCTTAAGAAGCTTTGCAATACCGATAAGACCGAAGCGATGCGACCACCTAAGACTCAAGTTTACAGGAATTGGCGAAGCGAAGATATATTCTATCTGCAAGACCATAGAGCAAGGGAGTGATACATAATGGAACTGAGGCTACCGAGCATCCAAGGCAACGAGAGGGAGCAGTTAGCACAGATAAGGAGCTATTTATATCAGTTAATCCCTCAGCTTCAGTGGGCACTTAGCAGTGTTGGCACACCACAGCAACAGGTAGTGACTAAAGTAGTTACTCAAGCTACATCGGCTTCCCCTCCTGCGGTGGTTATAGACGATGGCATGGATGCTGAGGCAAGGTTTGCAGAGATTAAGCCCCTTATCATAAAGTCTGCGGAGATAGTTGAGGCGTACTATGAGGAAATAAATAAAAGGCTTGTAGGCTTATATGTAGCGGAGTCAGACTTCGGCACATTCATTGAGCAGACAGAGCAGAGCTTAAGCCAAACCTCAACCGGGACTGAAGAGAATTATACCAATATTCAAAAGATTCTCACGGAAATAAAGAACCTTAACTTCACTCTTGCCGAGGTAAACGCTCGTATAAAGACAGGATTTCTTGATTACGATGATAACGGGATTCCCATATACGGAATTGAGATAGGGCAGACGAATGTTGTTGAGGGTGTCGAGGTCTTCAATAAGTTCACTCGGTTTACGGCAGGAAGGCTCAGCTTTTATGACCAAAACGGCACAGAGGTTGCATACGTCAGCGACTATAAATTATACATCACCAACGCAGAGGTAAAGGGCACACTAAAGCTCGGTGGTTATAGCATCGATACATCGAGCGGTCTTGCGTTTAAGTGGGTAGGAAGGGGGTAACTCATGGCAGTAACACAAACATTATCTGTGACTGAGGTGGCAGGTAGCATAAATACCTTTGCCAACACCTCAAAGGTACGCATCTTGTGGCAATCCACGCAGACAGGAGACTCTTGGAACGGGTACACAAGAACGGCAAAATACTATGTGTCTATAAACGGTGAAGCAGAGAAGGAATATGTCGTAAGTTACACCCTGCCTCAAAGCTCTACCAAGACTATTGTAGACACTACTCTTACGATAACCCATAAGAGTAATGGTTCAGGAACAGTTAAGGTCAGAACTTGGATGGATACAAGAATCAGTGCAGGTGTGGTTGAAAAGACACAGACTCTCACACTTACCACTATTACAAAGCCCACCATCAATATGACGCTTTCCCCGGTGACACCTTATGAGAAGTTTGCCTCACTTTACCTTCAAGGGCGAAGCAAGGTTAAGGCGACCTTCACGGGTAGCGGTGGGACGGTATCCTACAGTATGCAGGTAGAGGGCAAGAGCTATTCTTCCCCTTACACATCAGACCTTCTTCGCACATCGGGCAAGGTAACGGTCACGGGTAAGGTCACTGACTCAAGTGGCTTTTCCTACTCGACCTCGTCAGATATAAACGTAATACCCTACGATGCACCGTATATCGCACCGTATCCCGGATACAAGTATGTAATCTGTGAGAGATGTACCAAGGGCGGTACAGCAAGTGAGTCAGGCACATATCTTCACGTCAAGGGTACTCGTAATTATACCAAGATAAACACGAATGGTATTGTAAATACCTGTAGTGTCAGGTGCAGATACAAGCCTGAAGGGGGTAGTTGGTCTCACGATAGCGGAGCAGGTGTACCTGTGCTTCTGTGGACGGATACTACGACTGATACCTTTGATGTAATCCTGCCCGATATTGTCTCTAATACCAAGCTGTTCTATACAGTAGAGCTGAATATTATAGACGATACATACACACCCACGGCTATAGTGTTCAATATTCCGTCTGAGAATATTGACTTTCATCTGCGCGAGGGTGGCAAGGGTGCAGCATTCGGTAAATATGCCACTCAGGAGAACTTACTTGAGGTTGAGTGGGATGCAAAGTTTAACCACGGTGTAACGATACGCGGTGATGCTTTATCCGACTTCCCTATAGAAGAGGGGACGGAGGGTATATGGACTTGGCGTAAATGGCATAGCGGAATAGCAGAATGTTGGGGACTATACCCCATTACAGGAGTAGAGATTACAGTCCCTTGGGGAAGTCTTTACGAAACGACTACAGCCTATGGTGCGAATTTCCCTCAAGGATTATTCGTAGACACACCTGTGATGAACTGCTTTCCTCAAACAAGCATTGGTGGAGGTTGCTTATCTATTGAGACCATAGGAGAGCCTACAACGGTGCATACTTGTAGGCTATACCCCGTTAGGGCAACCCCGGCAACCGTGGATTTAATTATTGCTATAAGGGCAATAGGCAAATGGAAATAACAAATTTTTATAGGAGGAAATAAAAAAATGAGTACAAACCAAGGGTATACGTATAACCCTTACGTGGAGAGCGAAAAGGTCAAGGAATTAGCGGAGCAGAAGGCTGCGGCAGAGAGTGCTGTATCAGGCTTTCAGGTTGCTGACTTCTCTAAACAGCAAGACTATACCGACCTTTATAACAAGCTCTATAATAGAGACCCTTTTTCTTACGACTTCAACGCGGATGCCCTCTATCAGCAGTATAAGGATAAGTACATTCAGCAGGGCAAGATGGCTATGGCTGACACTATGGGACAAGCGGCGGCTATGACGGGTGGCTATGGCAATTCTTACGCGGCTACCGTAGGCAATCAGGCGTATCAAAATTCACTTGCTAACCTCAACGACATAATTCCTGAGCTTTATCAGATGGCTTATAACAAGTATAACCAAGAGGGTCAGGATATGCGTAATATGTTGTCGATTCTCAGTGATGAGCGTACCTTTGAGTACGGTCAAGAGATGGACAGATATAACCGTCTTAATAACGATAGAACTTACACCGCAGGTAGGTATGACAGCGAGAGGACGCATGATTACGGAGAGCATACCACTAAAGAAGGCTATAACTATCAGAACCACAGGGATGCCATCACAGACGAACAGTGGGCTAAGGAGTACGCCCTTAAGATGGCTGCAAGTGGCTTGACCGAGGACGAGAACGGAAACATAGTGGCATCAGGCGGTAGTTCTTCCGGCGGTGGAGGCAGTGTATATGTTGACTCTAACGGCAATCTAAAGGTTGATGGTGGCTCTACAGGAGGCATAAGCCAAGAAGTAAAAGATAAGGCTGCTACTTTTGAAAGCAATGCTGACCTTGCAGATTATCTTGATGGTCTTGAACGTAGTGGAGCACTTTCTCCCACAGAGGCAGACTATCTATACGCACAGTATGCAGACCAAAATGAAAAATATTTCAAGAACGAGGATGGCTCTAACGGTGCACTCTCCTACGGTGAAATGGTCAAAAACGGTCAAGGATTTACGGTTGTAGATAAAGGCGGAGCAAATCTCTTTGGTATAGATGAAGATGCTAAAGTAAAACTGCCAAATGGTCAGACAATGACACTTAAAAATCTTAAATCAAAATTGGTAGCTGAGGGTATGAAATCTTCGGATGCAACCAAGTATATAAAAGCGTTGCAACAGGATTTGGATATATCATCAAACTGGTTCTTCGGCTTATAAGGAGGTTTACTTATGGGTGTAATGGATAGATACAACGAGAAGAAAAAGAAAGAGCAGAACACTTCTAACAGCGCATTTGCATCAGGCGGAGTAATGCAGAGATACAACCTATATAAGACCATAGGCAATGTAGATTATGACGTTAACGAGGACTTTATCAACACATTTATCACGGATGCAAACAGTTTTCTCGAATCAGCCGAAAAAGACTACGGCAGTGTTGGATGGGGTAATGCGTCATCTTCTTATGACTCAAGATACAACTCGTGGAAAGACATCTATTCACGGTCTGTTGCTATTCGCAGATGGATAGATAACAACAGAAGAAATCTCGATGAAGACACATATAACAGCTTGAGTGAAGCTCTTACCAGTTATAACAGTGGTGTATCCTCGACACTCGATGCCTTCAAAAATGCCAAGGATTACTTTGGTCAGTGGGAGACGGAGGATGCCTACAATACTTATGCTGCTGAGCAGGAGTGGCTGAAAAGTGATGACTTTAAAGCCAACAGCCAGTATGTGAGCACCGTATCTTATGCTCCATTGGGCAAGCCTGAATTTGGAGATAAAACATACGAGTATATTAACAACCAAACGATAAAGGACAATCGGTTGTTAGGTGCAGGCGAGAAAGACGCGAGATATTTTATCGAAAGTGAACACGACATTTACAGCGCGGACAATAAGTTCGATAACGGTGAATCCTTCTATGAAGAACGCGGTTACGATTTGCTTGAACCTGACGAGGTGTCTATTTACAACTATTACTATAATACACAAGGCAGTGAGAGAGCGCAGGAATATCTTGACTCAATACAAAACATTCTGAGTTATAGAAAAGCAGGAAAGATAGTCGAGCGTATCGGAGACAGCAATGTGTTGGCTATCCTCTTTGCCGCAGAAGCAGGCTTAGACCAGTTTAAGTCAGGTATAGGCAACATAGATAACTTCTTCATGGGGACTGAGGCAGACCCAACCTCCGCGACTCAGTATGCATCCTCTATGCTTCGTGAAAAGCTTGACGGAGGGTGGGGTGTAGCATACGATGCTATCTCCACCACCGCGAATATGCTCCCCTCTATCCTTGTATCAGCCATTCCCGTTGTTGGTAAGCCTTTAGGTCTTGCGACCATGGGTACAAGCGCGATAGGCAACGCTTACTCGGAGATGAAAAATCTCGGCTATGATGATTGGCAGTCAAGAGGATATGCTGCACTTGTGGGTGCTTCGGAGATGGTGCTTCAGTCGCTACTCGGTGGTATCAGCAAGCTCGGTGGTAGCCATTCAGCAAGCGCGGCTGTCAGCAAGTTGGTTTCCAAGGTTGATAATGCCTTTGCAAAGGTTGCAATCAAGCTCGGTGGCAATATGGCATCCGAGGGTCTTGAGGAGGCTATTCAGACAGCACTTGAGCCTGCGTTTAAGGCACTTATGACAGGAGAACAATTTGAGGGTGCAGAGTGGGACGAGATTCTTTATTCCGCGCTTCTCGGTGCGCTGTCCGCAGGTGTAATGGAAGGTGCACCTACCATCTATAGTACGGCAAAATCCAATATAGGCGCGAAAAAGATTTACGGTGACGGTAAAGACCTTGTAGCAGAGGGACTTGAAATCGGAGGCGATGCAGGGGCACTTGCTGAAAAGTATCAGAAGAATAGGATTGACAAGAGCAAGAACCTGACGGGAAGCCAAATCAATCACCTCATTGCAGCCAACGAGCAGGTTATGAAGACCAACGACACCGGGAAAATAAAATCTGCTGTCGAAGCAAGGCTCACGGAGCTTGGCGAAAAAGGAAATGCAAGCGCACTCGCAGACGTTATTACTAAGCATAGGTCGGGTGGAAAACTCACCCGTGCTGAAAAGCAGATGCTAAGAGAAAGCACTTACGGACGCAGAGTTTCTAACGAGGCTAATCCCGATTATATCAAATCGGGCGGATATTCGTCTGAATGGGCGACAAAAATCGGAACAGACCGTATCAACGATGACGTTTATAACCCTGCACCCGAACAGGGAAAAACGCTTACGCCCGGTGATATTAAGCTCAAGGAGTTTGCCTCCGCAGGTGA
>JAEIGA010016011.1_pt1 | contig 11413 bp, 10 predicted proteins | sample 9270691 | NCBI WGS metagenome assembly JAEIGA01 (sample SAMN17057246, study PRJNA624740) | gut metagenome | biome: biome; isolation source: fecal sample | host: Bos grunniens | place: China: Xizang | collected 2019
AAGGTAGCACAGACGAACTAATCGGTGGATTAATTTTGGTACCAATTAGTAATGACGAAATAAGAGTTATGCAAGTTGCTGTAGACGTTGTACACCAAGGCGAAGGTATTGGTCGCAAATTAATCAAGTATGCCGAAGATGTTGCTAAAGAAATAGGATATGAAACAATCGTTATGCATGCAATGCTTTCTGTTGTTGGTTTTTATGAAAAACTAGGATTCAAACAAGAAGGCGATTTATTTGAAGAAAAAGGCATAAACTTTGTAAAAATGGTAAAAAAATTATAATTAAAAACAAACAAAAAAATCCCGTAGCACCTAACTACGGGATTTTTTTTATTAGTCTAAATATAACGAACTTTGTTTATACTTCTTTACACCATATCTAACTAAAACACCTATAATTGCAGCTAGAGGAACTGATAACATCAAACCTAAAAAACCTAATAATACACCACCTGCAAGCAATGCAAACATAACCCACACAGGATGCAACCCCACACTTTCTCCTACTAGTTTTGGTGTTAAAAAATTACCTTCCACAAATTGCCCCAACATAAACACAGCAACCACATACAAAACATGAGTTATATCACCATATTGAGCAAATGCCAAAACACATCCCAAAATAAATCCTGTTATTGAACCAACATAAGGAACAAAAGAGATAATTCCTGCAATAAAACCAACTAATAATCCCAATTCCAAACCAACAAGCTTTAATCCAATAGAATAAAACAATCCCAAGATTAAACAAACACTCAACTGTCCTCTAATAAATCCTGCTATAATTTTATCTATTTCTTTAAAAGCTTCCATTATTCCTTTTCTAGATTTCTTTGGTAGCAAAGCTTCAACTTTTTTAACAAAACTATCCCAATCGCGTAGCATATAAAAAGTAACAACCGGCATAATCAGTAACAATGAAATTAAATTTATTAAAGCAAAACCATTAGACATCAAAGCCTTCAAAATTTTACCTGCAAATTTCATTCCATTCCCAATATTTGCTTTCAACAAACCTTCTATATTTGCACTTTTCAAATCAGGAAATCTCTCATTCATATCTGCCAAAACAGGTTTTATCTTTTCCATTATCAAACTTAAATAGCCAGGAGTCGCTTTTACCAATAAAGCAATCTGATTTTCTATCATACTAAACAAAAGACCTATACAAGGCATAACAATCAAAACTGTCATAAAACAAACAATCAATGTTGCAACAGTTCTAGACATTTTTAACTTTTGAAGTTTATCAACCATTGGATCTAGTAAATAAGCAAGTAAAATACCAGCAACAAAAGGCATCAAAACAGAGCGCAACACATACAACAAATAAAAAAATACAAAAAATATTACAAACCACATATATGGATTAACATAAAATTTCTTCTGATTTTTACTATTAATTAATGGCATAAAAATCTCCTTCTTTACTCAAATGATATCCTTTAAGTCCTAAAGTTGTTTGTAATTTTTCAATTACACCAACATACTTAAATCTAAAATGAACCTTACCTTTAGCAAGAGATATCACTTTTACTTCTTGAACTTGAGGAATACTCTCTAGCAACTGTTTCAATTCCATCCACTTACCTAATCTTGGATAATTGTATATAGTTTCAAAAACTTCTTCAACCTCAACACTATTTTGTGCTTTATGAGAAACCTTTTTCACATCTTTAAAAAATGGTAATACTTTATCTACCATTTCGCTCATAGTACTCTCTTCAATTAAAACTTCAGAAACATCTCCTTTAGGAAAATATTTCACATAAACCTTACCATCTTTCAATGAATACTTCAAAACATAAATATCTTCTACATTATTAAAAGAAGACATTTCATGATACTCATTTTCACTCATATCAAAAATACGATTCGTTTCAACAACAGTAATGTTTCCCAAGTTTTTTTGAATTAAATTTATATTCAAATTTCCCTTTCTTAAATTCTTCTTGTTAGCAAAAGCATCTCTCCAAACATTTTCAGGTCCCCATAATTCAAAAGAACCATCCTCTTTTTCCAACAAAGGAATAACCAAAACATCTTGATCTTCACCAACAACTAAAGGCAAATTATTCTCTTCAATATAAGATTTTAAAACACCCTCATTAACACTAATTCTCAAATCTGCAATATAGCGAACATCAGAACTTTTCTCCATAAGCACCATTACTTCAGATACAAAATGCTGAATTTGATTATCATTTAGCTTATTCAGCTCATCTACTGTTGCTTGAGTACTAACACTAAGAATAACATTATTCAAACCATCTCTTACAGCTTTAGACATTGCAAGTTTTTTAGCTTCTGCAACAGACGAAGCTGTAATATCAACACTAACATCCGACTCAAATTGAGGCGCAGCAAACACATCAAAAACCAAAAATAAACTAAAAAAACAGCTAAAAACAATTTTTTTCACTATATTATACTCCTAAATAGCAATAATTTACTGCATATTTACATCACAAAAGCATAAAAATCAAACTTTTTTATTGCCTTTTAAATACCGATGATATTTACTAGAGAAAACTTTATTTTTTCATTTATATAAAAGGAACATACAATGGAGATAAGTAAATTTTTAAATGGTCTTTTGGATAGAGCTTCCAAAAACTTACAAACAATTGTTTTGCCTGAAGGTGAAGATGAGCGTATTTTACAAGCTGCCCATATTATAGCTGAACGCAAAGCTGCTAAAATAATCATTCTTGGTAACCCTGAAGAAATCAAAGCTTACTATGAAAAAAATTCATGGAATTTAGATGGTATTGAGTTACTACACCCAGAAACTTCTGATAAATTAGAAGAATATGCAAACCTTTTATATGAATTAAGAAAATCAAAAGGAATGACTCCTGAAGATGCTAAAAAATTAGCATTAAACTACAACTACTTTGGTACATTAATGGTAAAAGCGGGTCATGCAGATGGTCTTGTTTCTGGAGCTAATCACTCAACAGCAGAAACAGTTCGTCCAGCTTTACAGATTATTAAATCATCAAATCCTGCTCGTAGTGTTTCATCATCATTGATTTTAGTTGCTAACGACACTCCATACTTAATGGCGGACTGCGCAATTATCATCAACCCATCTGAACAAGAATTAGCAGACATGGCTATTGCAACAGCTGAAACCGCTCTAAAATTTGGATTAGATCCAAGAGTTGCTATGTTATCTTACTCAACTATGGGTTCTGGTTCTGGTGGAATGGTTGACAAAGTTAGAAATGCAACAGCAATAGCAAAAAATATGTTAGCCTCTGATGAATTCAAACACCTACCAATTGAGCTAGATGGTGAATTGCAAGCTGATGCTGCTTTAGATCCTGTTGTAGGTAAAAAGAAAGCTCCAGATTCTAAAGTTGCTGGACAAGCAAACGTGCTTATTTTCCCTTGTCTTGAAGTTGGAAACATTAGCTACAAATTACTACAACGTTTATGTGGTTGCGAAGCTTATGGCCCAATCATGCAAGGTATGAATGCTCCTGTTAATGACCTTTCACGTGGTGCATTAACTGAAGATATTGTTGGTATGATTGCTATTACAGCAATTCAAGCTATGAAATAATTTTAAGGACAGAAACAAAATGAAAAAAATTCTTGTATTAAACTCTGGTTCTTCATCATTAAAATATCAATTATTTGATGTTGAAGGAGATAACTATAATGTTTTAGCCAAAGGTGTTGCTGATCGTATTGGTATTCACGGATCTTTCATCGAAATCAGATTAACTGGTCAAGAAAAACGCAAACGCGAAGTAGCATTACCTTCTCACAATGAAGCAATCGTTGAAGTATTAAAAGAGTTATTAAATGGCGCATTAAACTCTATGGATGAAATTGATGCTGTTGGTCACCGTGTTGTACAAGGTGGCGACTACTTCAAAAATTCTGTATTAGTAACAGATGAAGTTATAGAAAAGATTGAAGAACTTTCAGAATTAGCACCTCTTCACAACCATGCTCACGTTTTGGGAATTAATGCTGTAAAAAATCTTTTACCAAACGTTCCTCAAACTGTTGTATTCGATACAGCTTTCCATCAAACAATGCCTAAAGAAGCATTTTTATATGCTATTCCATTAGAGCAATACACAAAACACAAAATCCGTCGTTATGGCTTCCATGGAACATCACATGCTTATGTTTCTCAAAAAGCTGCTGAATTACTTGGCAAAAAAGGTAAAATCATTACTTGCCACTTAGGTAATGGCGCATCAATATCTGCTATTGAAGATGGCAAATGTGTTGATACATCTATGGGTTTCACTCCTCTTGCTGGTTTGATTATGGGAACACGTTGTGGTGACATCGATCCATATATCCCATTATATATCTGCAAATCTCAAAATAAAACTCCAGATGAAGTAAATGAAATTCTAAATAAGAAGAGCGGTATGTATGGCATGTGCGGATACTCTGACAACCGTGACGTAGAAACATTATATGGTGTTGAAGAAAATGCAACAAATGCTCTTAATGCTTATGTTCATAGCATTATCCGTTTCATTGGTTCATACATCGCTGTATTAGGTGGTGTTGATGCTCTTGTATTTACAGCCGGTATTGGCGAAAATGGTTCTTTATTAAGAAGCTTAGTATTAAAACGTTTAAGCTACTTAGGTATCACAGTAGATGAAGAAGCAAATAGTAAACGCGGAAGCATAACAGAAATATCTACACCAGATTCTAAAGTTCGCGTATATGTTATTCCAACTGATGAAGAATATATGATTGCTAAAGATACAATGAATATTGTTTTTGGCGCATAATTCAAAATCTGCTAATAAAAAAGGCTCTAGAAATAGAGCCTTTTTTATTTAACATATCACTATTATCTATTGATTAAAACAATCTCAACTCTACGATTTTGCTCACGACCACTAGCTGTAGCATTCGAAGCAATTGGATTCGAAGATCCATAACCATTAGATACGATTCTGTTTCCATCAACACCTTGAAGTCTTAAATAATTTGAAACAGAATTTGCTCTCATTAAAGATAAAGTATTGTTTGTAGCAGCACTACCTGTACTATCTGTATATCCATTTACCTGAACCATAGTCTTGTTATATTCTTTAATAACTTTAGCAATAGATGTTAATACTGGTTCAAAAGCATATTTAATAGTTGCTTGATTTGTATCAAAAGTAATATTTCCTGGCATAATCAAATATACTTGACCATTAATTTCTTTAACTTGAACACCTGTATTTAATAATTCTCTACGAAGCTTTTGTGCTTGTAAATCCATATAACCACCAGTACCAGCACCTGCAACAGCACCAACACCAGCACCAATCAAAGCACCCTTCTCACCACCGGCAAGAGCACCAATACCAGCACCTGCTAGAGTTCCCAATCCAGCCCCCCAAGCAGTATTAGATACTTTTCTTTCTCCTGTATAAGGATCTGTTGCACAAGCGCTTAAAAATAAAACCATCAATAAACTACAAATAAATGACTTTTTCATAATCCTTGTCCTTACAAAAAAATTATAACACTAGTATAAACTATAAAATACATTCCTTTAAATAATTTTAATTTATCACTTTTTTAAAACAAAAAAGCTCGCCATTTAAGACGAGCTTTATGCAACTATATAGTCTAATTATATTTCTGCATCATTTCTTGAACGCTTACGCAAAATAGGATCTAAAATCTTTTTACGTAAACGAAGTGATTTTGGAGTAACCTCTAAAAGCTCATCTTGTTGAATATAAGAAAGAGCTTGCTCCAATGATAATTTTCTTGGAGGAATAAGATCAATCGCATCATCTTTACCAGCAGCACGAATATTTGTTAATTGCTTACATTTTGTAGGATTAACTTCTAAGTCATTAGATTTAGTATGCTCACCAATAATCATACCAACATAAACAGGTGTATTGTGCTCTATAAACATAGGGCCTCTATCTTGCAACTTCCACAAAGAATAAGCAATAGCGGTTCCTGCTTCACTAGAAATCAACACACCATTTCTATGGCTATCAATATCTCCCTTAAAAGGTTCATAACCAGAGAATACTCTATTCATAACACCTGTTCCACGAGTATCTGTTAAGAAATCTGAGTGATAACCAATCAAACCACGTGCAGGAGCTTTAAATATAAGTCTTGTTTTATTACCAATTTGAGAAGGAATCATTTCCAAAAGTTCTGCTTTACGTTGACTTAATTTTTCAACTACAGTACCAGAAAATTCTTCATCAACATCAACAACTACTTCTTCCATAGGTTCTAATGTATTACCACTGTCATCTTTTTGAAATAACACTCTTGGACGAGAAATAGATAATTCAAAACCTTCACGACGCATAGTTTCAATCAAAACACCTAATTGCAACTCTCCACGACCAGCAACTTCAAAAGACTCAGATGTTTCCGAACGAGAAATTTTCAAAGCAATATTACATTCTGCTTCTTTTTGTAATCTATCCCAAATCATACGAGATGTAACTTTATCACCCTCACGACCTGCTAAAGGAGAATCATTAACAGAAAAAGTCATAGACAATGTTGGTGGATCAATTGGTTGAGCTTCAATAGCATCCATAACATCCATAGCACAAATTGTATCAGCTACTGTTCCTTTAACAACACCAGCAACCGCAACAATATCACCAGCATGAGCTTCATTTAAAGCAACTCTTTCAAGTCCTTTATAAGCCATAATTTTTGTAATACGTGTACGCTCAATTTCGCCATTTTTATTTATAACTTTAACGGCATCATTAACCTTTAAATTACCACTATGAATTTTACCAGTCAAAATACGACCAACAAACTTATCTGCTTCTAGTGTTGTAGCTAGCATAGAAAAAGGTTTATCTTTTTCACATACTGGCTCTGGCACATAAGATAAAATAAGTTCAAACAAAGGTCTTAAATCAACCTTTTCTTCATCTAACTCTTTAACTGCCCAACCATTACGACCTGAAGCATATAACACAGGAAAATCTAGTTGTTCATCATTAGCATCTAAGCTTACAAATAAGTCAAAAATTTCATCCAAAACTTCATCTGGTCTAGCATCTGCTTTATCTGCTTTATTAATAACAACAATAGGTTTTAAACCAATTTTCAAAGCCTTACCTAATACAAATTTTGTTTGAGGCATAGGACCTTCAGATGAGTCCACCAATAAAACCACACCATCAACCATAGATAAAATACGTTCAACTTCACCACCAAAATCCGCGTGGCCTGGGGTGTCTACGATATTGATATTTGTACCATTCCATTCAACAGATGTGCATTTTGATAAAATAGTAATACCGCGCTCACGCTCTAAATCATTACTATCCATAACACATGTTTCAACTTTTTGATTATCTCTAAATGTACCACTTTGGCGCAACAAACCATCTACTAATGTTGTTTTACCATGGTCAACGTGAGCAATAATCGCAATATTTCTAATACTCATAATTCTGTTTTTTCCTCAAAAAAAGCCTTCTAAGCCAAGCTTAAAGGCAAAGTAATATAATAAATTACCCCCTTTTTATAGCAAAAAAATTTAAATTTCAAGAGTTCACTGCAAAAAAACTATATTAAAACAATTTTTCACTTAACCAAATTTTTTGATAAAACTTATCAATCTTAGAAAAAATATCTTCTTGTTGCTCATACGAATGTCTTTCCGCTATAGTTTTTTCTTTACTAAACAAAGAAACACCTACACCGGACTTATCCAAATCTGCACCCATAATTTCTAAAATAGTAGGAAAAACATCTATTTGATTAAATGTTCTTTCTATATTCAAATTTTCTTTTACTCTCTCAGGTAAATTGAAAAATGCATTATACAAACCACCACCAGCTTCAACCTTCTCTCCCATTCTTTTATGATCAGCTAAAATAATAAGCGTTGTATTCTCGTAAAAATCTTGTTCCTTAAACCATGCAACAAATTCATTGATATTTTTAACTGTTTCTCGTCTTATATCTTTATCCTTTTTATAAAAAGGATTTTCCCCTCGATGAAAATCAAGTGTAAACATAACTGCTAAAAATGGCTTTTCACGATTTAAATTACCAATTTTACTCTTAAACAATTCAAAAACAGGTTTATCGTTAACACCCCACCAATATTTACCCTTTTCATATTCTTTTGTTCCTTTAAAAGCAGTAATTCCATAAACATTTTCTTTATCAAAACCATGCTCAAGCAAAAATTGCTCTGTCCCAGAAAAAGATAAGTTACCACCCTGAACAAATAAATTTTGATATCCATTTTCTGCAGCAACATCACCCAAATAACGAATATTTGGTGTTTTAAAGTCAAAATCTTGCCCTGCATAATTAGATATCATCAAAATCCTATCCTTTTTCTCATTATATCTAAGCTTTTCAAAAAGAGCATACCTAAAGAAATCAGATATATAGTGAATATGTGTACCTGTAAAAGCAGAAAACAATGCTCCTTGTGTCCATCTTTGAGCATATCCTTCTTCAAAATTACTAAATTTTACTGCTTCTGCATCATTTAATGATATTTCATCTTCATTTTCCGGAGCTAACAAAGATTTCTCTAAAGACTCCCCAAAAACAACGATAACGTTACGCTTTTCTTTTATATTTATTTCACCACTATAAACATATTCTTTTTCATAAAAATTTGTTTCCTCAAAATCAAAACACGATAATAATAATCTTTCACAACCATTCACACTAATAATTATCCAAACTATTGGCATCATCAATATTAACGTAATACTAACTGCCAAACGACTAAAACTACGCCATTGATTTATAATATAAAAAACAAATAACAGAACATAAAATACATATTGTTCATAAGTGTTTAGTGCCGAAAAATGATTAATAACAAACCACAGCGCTATCAAATATGCTAAGAAAAATATACGATTAAAAAACAACACACCTTCTTTATTATATTTCTTTAAACAAAATAGTATTAAAGGCGTTAGCACAACAGGAAGAATAAAACACCAACCAATCACTTCTAACATCAATTTAAGTTCAACACCTTCAGACAAACCTGAACGAGCAAAAAACAACAACTGTGGAAGGCTTACAGTTCCCCAAGTAGTTTTTGTATACAAACAACAACTCAAAACAAAAAGCATTCCCCATAAAAGAATGGCATTAAATATAGATATAATTTTTTCTAAACTACTATACTTACACATAAAGCAAATATCCCTTTTTATCATTTAAAGCTTCAAAATAATTCCACAAATTGCCGATAATATTATATAAAAAACAGGTCCTTTTTTGTAAAAATATACTAAAGCAAAGAATAAAATAGCAAAAATTCCAGAAAACCAATTAAGCACACTTATTTTTAACAAGTCTATACCAGCCATCAAAATTAAAGCCATAACAACAGGTCTAATTGATAGCATAACCTCACCTAATATTGGATTATTTCCATTTTTTCTTAAAAACTTAGAAACTCTAACAATAATAATTAACGAAGGAATAACCAAACCTAATGTTGCAACAATTCCACCTAAAACACCTGAAGTTTGAAAACCTGCATATGTCGCCATATTAACACCTATTGGACCAGGTGTTGATTGAGATATCGCAATCATATTGGTCAATTCTTGAGCTGTAAACCAATCATACTTTTCTGTTAAATCAAATAAAAAAGGTATGGTAACGGGTCCCCCTCCAACAGCAAACAAGCCTATCTTAAAAAACTCCCAAAATAACGTAGCAAATATCATTTCAATCTCCAATATCTAATCAAACCAACACTTGACGCCAACAAAACTGCCAATATTGAAGATAAATCAAACAACAACAATAAAACAACAGCCACTGCAAACATAATTAATTGAAATCTGCTTTTGATATTCTTTTTCATCAAATTAATTAACTCATTAAAAATAAGTACGGTAACACCGATTCTAATTCCTGAAAATGCATGATTAACTACTTCATTATCAGAAACAGCTCCTAATACTCCTGCCAAACACATTATTATAAATAAAGATGGCAAAACAATTGCAAACGTTGCCAAACATGCACCTTTTGATCTTTTTATTTTATACCCAGTAAATGTTGCCACATTTATTGCTATAATACCAGGAGTGCATTGACCTATTGAATAATAATCCATCAAATCTTCTTCTGTAATATATTGATTTTTTTCAATTAGCTCTCTTCTAAACATAGGTATCATAGCATATCCACCACCAAAGGTGAATAACCCTATCTTGAAAAAAGAAACAAAAATTTTTAAATATTCTGCCATTGATATTCTTCTTTTGCTGTTTATATACAACCATACTTATACACCATAAATATTAAGATAAAGTTTGCATAAATGATAATCGGATCAATAAAAGAACATAATAATTTAGAAACAAGATGCGCATTAACCCCAAATGTCGTAAAACAACTATCTCAGTTAGGACATCAAGTACTCTTACAAGAAAATATTGGTATAAAATCAAACTTTAGCAATAAATCATATATTGATTCTGGTGCAAAGTTATACAAAAACCCAGAAAACATTTATAATCAAACTCAAATAATTTTACAAATATCTCCTCCAAAAAACGAATTGATAAAATTACTAAATATAAACCAGCTACTTATATCAGACTTTAGTCTTTTTAACTTTACAAAGATAAATCCTAAACCACAAATTTTAAGATTAGAAAAAGTACCAAGAATTTCTGTAGCTCAATCAATAGATATATTAAGTTCCCAACACACAATTAGAGGATACATGGGTGCAATGTATGGGTTATTCCACTCCAAATGTATTGCCCCTCAACTAACAACCGCATCAACATCATTAAAACCAACAACAGCACTTATTATTGGTGCTAGCATAACAGGATTACAAGCATCCACTATATTCAAAAGACAAGGTTGCAAAGTAACAATCCTTGATATAAACGAAAACAATAAAGAATTAGCACATTCCGTTGGAGCAACATTTACATCTGCCAATACCAAACAAGACTTAATAACTCTAATCAAAGATAAAAACTTTATTTTATCAGCCGCATCAAGCAATACAAACTCGCCAACAATAATTTATAATGAGTTACTTAACCATTTAAACTCAAACCCCGTTATTATTGATACCACAGCAAACAATATAGAAATATCCAAAAACAAACAAATAACCACCAAATATCAATTCTATCGTAATCTTAATTTTGAAACATTAGCGCCTGTAACATCATCTGAACTATGGGCCAACAACATGCTAAACTTATTAAATTTAATAATCACTCCAAATAACAAATTAGACTTCTCTACCGATTATATTTCTCAAATGTTATACAAAGGATAACCAATGTATTTAATAGATATTCTCATTTTATCATGTTTTATCGGCTACTTTGCTATTTTGAACGTAACACCCATGTTGCATTCACCTTTAATGAGTGTAACAAATGCAATTTCAGGTATTA
>JAEIGA010016012.1_pt1 | contig 11413 bp, 12 predicted proteins | sample 9270691 | NCBI WGS metagenome assembly JAEIGA01 (sample SAMN17057246, study PRJNA624740) | gut metagenome | biome: biome; isolation source: fecal sample | host: Bos grunniens | place: China: Xizang | collected 2019
AGCATCCAGGTCAGAACCGAACTGGGCAAAGCTTTGCAGCTCCCGGTACTGGGAATACAGCAGTTTCAAAGAGCCTGCCACCTGCTTCATCGCCTTGATCTGTGCAGCGCCGCCCACACGGGACACAGAAATGCCCGGGTTCACCGCAGGCATAACGCCGGCATTGAACAGCTCGGATTCCAGGAAGATCTGTCCGTCGGTGATGGAAATCACATTAGTGGGAATATAAGCAGACACATCGCCCGCCTGGGTTTCGATAATGGGCAGCGCCGTCAGGCTGCCGCCGCCGTTTGCCTTGGACAGATGGGCCGCCCGCTCCAAAAGCCGGGAGTGGAGATAGAACACATCGCCGGGGTAGGCTTCTCTTCCGGGGGGACGGCGAATCAGCAAAGAGATTGCCCGGTAGGCAACCGCGTGCTTACTGAGATCGTCATAAATCACCAGCACATCCTTACCCTGGTACATAAAATGCTCACCCATACTGCAGCCGGCATAGGGGGCAATGTACTGCATAGGTGCCAGCTCAGAAGCAGTTGCGGATACCACGATGGTGTAGTCCATGGCGCCGCCCAGGGTCAGGGAATTCACGATCTGGGCAACGGTGGACCGCTTCTGGCCAATGGCCACATAGATGCAGATCACATCCTTACCCTTTTGATTCAGGATGGTATCGGTAGCGATGGTGGTCTTACCGGTCTGGCGGTCGCCGATAATCAGCTCACGCTGACCTCTGCCAATGGGAATCATGGAGTCAATAGCCTTGATACCGGTCTGCAAAGGCACAGAAACCGGCTCTCTGTCGATAATGCCGCTGGCAGCGCACTCGATGGGACGGTAGCCTTCTGCCACAATAGGGCCTTTGCCGTCGATAGGCTCGCCCAAGGCATTGACCACACGGCCGATGAGTCCTGGGCCCACAGGCACGGACACCACCTTGCCGGTACGCTTGACGGTATCACCCTCTTTGATACCGCTATCGTCACCCAAAACAACGACGGAAACCGTATCCTCTTCCAGGTTCTGGGCCATACCGTAGGCGCCGGTGGGGAACTCCACCAGTTCGCCTGCCATACACTTGTCCAGACCCGACACCTTGGCAATACCGTCGCCGGTGAGGATGACAGTACCAACCTCGCTGGTCTGTAATTTATTCTCGTAGTTCTTGATTTGACTACGGATGATTTTTGTAATTTCTTCCGGTCTTAATTCCATAGTTTACCTACTTTCCAACTAAAGTACGGTATTTTTTAATAATTTTTCCATTTCTTCCAGACGCCCCTGCACAGTGCCGTCCACTTGCTGGCCGTCAAACTGCAACCGCACGCCGCCCATAACCGCAGCATCCACCTTGCAGCGCAGGTCCACGGTCTTGCCGGTCATGGCAGCAAGCTTCTCGGTCAGCTTTGCTTTTTGGGCATCGGTGAGCATCACGGCAGCAATCACCCGCACCGCCAAAATACCCTTGTCGGCATTGTACTGCTCCACATAAGCCTTGCAGCAATCGGAAAAGTAGCGGATATACCCCTTTTCCGTCAGAAGTTTCAGGAAATTCAGTACATAAATATGCACCTTTTCGCCAAAATCCCGATGGAGAATATCCAGTCGTTCCTGCTTGGGAAGATCGTGGGATGCCAGCAGCTTCAGATAGTCCGGCTCTGCGGCGAAGCACTCTGCAAGCACTTTTATCTGCTGCAGGATCTCCCCTTCCAGGCCCTCCTCTTTGGCAAGCAGATACAGACTCTGCCCGTAAACAGTTCCGTTCATAGTCACTCACCCAATTCTGCCAGGAACTTGTCCACCAGCTGCTTTTGGCGATCCTCGTCCAGGGATGCGCCTACCACCTTGCCGGCAATTTCCAGAGCAAGGGTCGCAACCTCGTCCTTGGCATCGTTCAGGGCCTTTTTCTTCTCCCGGGCGATGTCGGCGGAGGCCTTTTCCCGGATGGCATCAGCCTCTAAATTGGCCTGACGGAGGATTTCCTCCTCCCGGTTTTTACCCCGGAGCATAGCCTCCTTCACCATCGCATCCCCGGTTTCCTGGGCAGCAGCAAGGCGGTCTTTATATTCCGTTTCCAGAGCCAGCGCATTTTCCTTGGCTGCATCTGCCTCTGCATATAAGGCATCAATTTCCTTTTGACGGCTGTCGATCATATTCTTCACAGGCACAAACAAAAACTTTTTGGCCACGAAGAACAGCAACAAAAAATTCAGCAGGATAAACAGCGCCGTCCAGATATTGATACCGATAAAACTCTCAAACACGGCCGTTGCTCCTTTCTATCCCTTTGCAGGCAGAAATGTTACACATTGGTAGCAAACAGAATGAGGAAGGAGATCAGCAGGGCGTAAATACCGGTGGTCTCGGTGATGGCGCAGCCCAGGATCATATTGGTACGCAGATTGTCAGCGCTTTCAGGCTGACGGGCCATACCCTCCAAAGCCTTACCCACCGCATTACCTTCACCGATAGCGGGGCCGATAGCGCCGATACCCATACACAGACCTGCACCGATGGCGCACATAGCCTTCAGAAAATAAGCATTGAATTCCATAATATATTTCCTCCTAAAAGTTATTTACAATTTTCTTGTTCCTGCTTTGGGGGACAGGCGCCTGCGATATAGACCATACTCAAAAGGGTAAATACCAACGCCTGTACAAAGCCGGAAAATACATCAAAATACACACTCAGCACCGCAGGGATGCCCAATGCCAGAATCGGCACACCGGACAGGATTCCGGTAGCCTGCAGCAAGCCGAACAGTCCAAGCAGACCGCTGGCGATTGCAAGGATTTTCAGAATCAGTTTCTTTTTCTTCTTCGCCAATAACCACAATCCTGCGCCAGCTGCCATCAGCACCGCGCCCATCAACCAGCCGGCCGACGCAATGGCATTCAACACCAGTGCCGACACCAAAGAAAACGCCGTATAGATAATGGAGGTGATCACACCGCCGCCGGCCACATTGCCGAAATGACGGAAGGCCATACTCACCGGCTGGGCAATTTCGGAAACGATGTTCATAGGAGTCATCACCACGATGGGTTCTGTAAAGCCCTTGAGCCAGCCGCCCAGACCGTTATTTTTGATATTGTTGTACCAGATCACCGCGGTTACCATCAGTGACCAGGTCAAAGTGCAGCTTAAATCCGCCGTCACCGACCGCAAAAATCCGGTCATACCGATGAGGCTGCCGCAGATACTGCTAAGGAAAAGCGTTCCCATAAAGGGCGCCCAGTGGGCATTGTGCTGGCCCATTGCGCTGACGGTGAGGTTATAGATCATACTCACGCCCTTTTCCACCAGCACCTGCGTACCTGTGGGACGCTTTTGCAGATTCTTGCCCAACCGGATGCAGGCAAAGATCAGCAGCGCCGTCACAATAAAAGACGATACAGCCGTTTGCGTGATGGGAATGCCGCCAAATATGGGAATGGTAAAATAGACAAATGCGCCGTCTACACTGACATTCATACTGCACCATCACCTGGCTTTCTTTTGAAAAATTCTGCAATGGTCAAGGTGAACCGCACAAATACCAGCGGCACCACCAACGCAACGGGATTGCACAGACCGCTTTTGGCAAAGGCAAACAGCACCAAAAACAGCACCGCCATCCGCAGCAGGAAGGAGCCTTTGATGGTAGCCTGTCCACCCTTGACATTCTGCTGCTGTGCCTTATCGGCAGCGGCATTGACACCGATGGCCATGGCCAGGAAATTGCCGGTAGCCGCCAGCGCGCCAACAATACCGCCCAGCAAAATGCTCATATCAAACTTTCCCAGCAGAGCAAAGACACCAACCATCGCTGCCGTACCGATCACCTCGCCTATGGCAATGATACCGGTCTGCCGGAGGACAAATTTCCGAATATCCATAGTAACCTCAATCGTGTTCCCCAAATGCTACAGGGGGCTTTTTCTTCTGATCCTTACTGATTTCGCTAAGCACCTTCAGGCTGCGGACAAAACCATCTATCGCAAACAGCAATCCAAGACCAATGCCCACAAACAAAACCCACAGGCCCAGGCCAAAGCGATTGCGCAGCCATACGCCCAGCAGCACAAACCCCGCAAGGGGTACAGCGGTACTCAAACCCAGCTGGGTCAGCCAGGTCAAAAGCTGCAAATCCTTCATATCCGCATACCCCCACTATAATTTTTATTATTATACCAAAATTTCAAGAATATGCAAGCTTCCAAACGCCCCCACCGCCTGTATTTTTACAAACTTTTTACAAAACCTCTTTTCAATTTCTCGGAAATATTGTAAAATAAAAGAACGATTATTTGCCACAGGAGATATTGCCGTGAATCAGCAGGAATTGGAAATTTTACAGGGTACCATCAGCGCCGTTGTCTTTCAGAATTACGACAACGGCTATGCTGTTTTGCGCCTGCAGGTGGAAAGCGGCGAAAATGTGACCGTGGTAGGTACCATTCCCCTGCCTGCCGTGGGCGAGCGGTTGATGGTCACCGGCAAGTGGAGCAGCCACGCCAGCTACGGACGGCAGTTTGAAGCGGAATTTTTGGAGCGACTGATGCCCCAGACCGCTGTGGACATCATCACCTACCTTTCCAGCCGGATCATCAAGGGCATCGGTCCCCGGCTGGCTGCCCGAATCGTAAACAGATTTGGGGAGCAGACCCTGGCGATTATGGAACGGGAGCCGGAAAAGTTAGCGGAGGTCACCGGTATTTCCGACCGGATGGCCCTGCAGATCGGCGAGGCCTTCCGTCTGCAGGTGGGTATGCGCCACCTGATGGAATTCTTCACCCTCCACCATCTGCCGGCTGAACTGGCGATGAAAACCTATAAGCGATACGGCGAGAGCGCCATTGATTTACTGTACGATGACCCCTACCTGCTGATGGACGAAGAGCTGGAGGCACCCTTTGGGGCGGTGGACCGGTTTGCCATCGACCTGGGCGTTTCTGCCGAAGATCCCCGGCGAATTGGGGCCGGTATTGTTTTTGAATTGCGGTACAATCTCACCGCCGGCCACAGTTTTTTGCCGGAGGATAAGCTGATTGCCGCCACCGTCCAGCTTTTGGATGTCAGCTCCGAAACCGTGACTGAATGCGCCCGGCGGCTGCTGGAAACCGGTCAGTTGGTGCGGGATCATTTGGCTGGGATTGATGTGATCTATCTGCCGGCCCTTTTTCGGGCAGAAAATTACTGCACCCGGCGGCTGCTGGCCCACGGCTCTGCCCGGTATCCTGCCCCGGCATTTTTCGCCAAGAAATTACAGGCAGCTGCCAGGTCCAGCGCTTTGGAATACTCCTCCCAGCAGGAGCTGGCCTTGCAGGAGGCTGCTACCTCAGGTCTACTGCTGATTACCGGCGGCCCCGGTACCGGTAAGACCACCACCTTGAACGGCATTTTGTCCCTACTGGAACTGATGGGACTCAAATGCGTCCTGTGCGCACCCACCGGTCGCGCCGCAAAGCGGCTGACGGAGGTCACCGGCCGGGATGCCTCCACCATCCACCGACTTTTGGGCGCAGGCATTGATCCCCAGACCGGCAATCTGATTTTTACCAAAGATGAAACCGATCCCCTGCAGGCAGACGCGGTGATCGTAGACGAGATGTCCATGGTGGATATCCAGCTGCTCTATCAGCTTTTGCAAGCAATTCCGGAAAATGCCCGGGTGATTCTGGTGGGCGATCCGGATCAGCTGCCTCCCGTAGGACCGGGCTTCCCCTTTAGTGATATGCTCCGCAGCAATATGCTGCCTACCGTCCGGCTGACAGAGATCTTCCGACAGGCCCAGCAGAGCCTGATCGTGATGAACGCCCACCGGATCAACAGGGGTGAATTTCCTGTGCTGGACGATGTAAAAAACGACTTTTTCTTCCTGCCGGGCCGGTCAGAGGAACACACCGCCCAGACCATTGTAGATCTGTGCGCCCGGCGGCTGCCACAGAATATGGGTATCCCTGCAGACCAAATCCAAGTCCTCTGCCCCACCAAGAAAGGTCCTGCCGGCACGGTGGCCCTGAACAAACTGCTGCAAGCCAGCCTGAATCCCCCTGCCCCCGACAAGCAGGAGCATAAAATAGGCGAGATCATTTTCCGGGAGGGCGACCGGGTGATGCAGGTCCGCAACAATTACGACCTGATGTGGAAGAAAATCGACGGTACCCAGCTTGGGGAAGGCGTTTTCAACGGCGACGTGGGCATTATCAAGCGGGTGGACAAGCAACTGGAAATATTGACCGTCCTCTTTGACGACCGGGAGGCCGACTACGATTTCACCCAACTGGGCGAGTTGGAGCCGGCCTATGCCATGACCGTTCATAAATCCCAGGGCAGCGAATACCGGGCGGTGGTGCTTTCTGCGTGGAACGCTTCCAGCTATCTTCTCAGCCGCAGTATTCTCTACACCGCTGTGACCCGGGCAAAGGAATTGCTCATCATTGCCGGCCGGAAAGAGACGGTATTGACCATGACCCAAAATGCTAAGACCGGCCGCCGTTACACCGGATTGAAATTGCGACTGCAGCAACGGGAGGGCGTATGATCTTCCGGTGGCTATGCAAATTACTGTTCCCACCCAAGTGCGTCCTGTGCAAGTCATTGCTGACCAAAAGCGAAACGGATTTCTGCACCGTTTGCTATCAAAACGCCCCAGAATGTGAAAAATCCCGTTTCCGTTTTTCTTTTCTTGCAGGTTGGACCGCGGTGTGGTATTATAATGATAAGGTCCGCAGCAGCATCCTCCGTTACAAATTCTATGGCAAGCGGCACTATGCCCCAGCTTACGGACGCAGGCTTGCCCTCAAGCTGCAGGCGGATGGGTTGGACAGCTTTGATATTCTGACCTTTGTACCCATTTCGCCACTGCGGAAGCTGGTCCGTGGTTATGACCAGGTAGCACTGCTTACCGATGCCGTAGGTACGGAGCTGGGCGTAACGCACCAACGAACACTCCGCAAAATCCGCAACACCCCGCCCCAATCCGGCATCAAGGACCCTGCCCGGCGGCGGGCCAATGTGCTGGGCGCTTATGTTGCCCTGTCGCCCCAATCGCTCCGGGGCAAGAAGATCTTGCTGCTGGACGATATTATCACCACCGGCGCCACCGCCTCAGAATGTGCAAGAGTGCTGCTGACCGCCGGTGCCAAAGAAGTATATTGCGCCGCATTAGCGGTGAAAAATCCTAAGAAATAGCAGGTGAACCGTATGCGTATTCAACGTATTCAACTCGTATCCCGTGACCTGGGTGTGGACCTGGGTACCTCCAATGTCCTGATTTATACTGCCGACGAGGGTATTACCACCCGGGAGCCTTCCGTGGTTGCCGTGGACAGAAATACCGGCAAGGCCCTGCAGATCGGCGCTGCTGCCCGGAATATGCTGGGCCGCACCCCCGGCAATGTGGTGGCGATACACCCGTTGAAAGACGGCGTCATTGCTGACCATGACCTGACGGTGAAAATGCTGCAAAAATTCTTCCAGAAGAAGGATAGATCCACCCTGTTCACCCCCAAGCCCAGAGTGATCGTCAGTGTCCCCAGCTCTGTGACCCAGATGGACGAGCGTGCCGTTATCAATGCCGCAATGGAAGCCGGCGCCCGCCGTGTGTACCTGATTGAAGAGCCTTTGGCTGCGGCTTTGGGCGCAGGTCTGGACATCAGCGGTCCCAAGGGTCATCTGGTGGTGGATATCGGCGGCGGTACCACCGACATTGCCGTGCTGACTATGAACGGTGTTGCCAACTCCTCCTCCATCAAGCTGGCCGGCAATCACTTTGACGAGCTGATTGCCCGGTACATTCGCAGCAAGCACCATATGATTATCGGCCCCTCCACCGCAGAGGATATCAAGATTCAAATCGGCTCTGTCACCCCCAAGGGACAGGAGGAGACTATGCAGGTCAAGGGCCGGGATGTAAAGTCCGGTATGCCCCGGGATGTAATCGTCACCTCCACGGAAATCTGCGGCATTTTGAACCGCTCTGCCCAGCGAATTGCCGACGAAGTACTGGCCGTACTGGAAGAAACGCCCCCGGAACTGGTAGGCGATATCGCCGATACCGGCATTATGCTCACCGGTGGCGGCAGCCTTCTTTGGGGCATGGACACCTTGCTGCAAAACCGCATCGGTATCCCCTGCACCGTGGCAGATGACCCCGCTGCCTGCGTGGCCCTGGGCTGTGGCAAGAGCCTTACCTGGATCACCCGTATGTCCGAGGGCCCCATCAATTTGGCCCGGAAACGCCTGATGAGAGGTTGAGCCTATGAATAAGTTGGGTTTTGGTATGATGCGTATCCCCAAACTGGGAGATTCCTACGATTGGGAGACCGTCAGCCAAATGGTAGATGTTTTTATGGCCGGCGGTGGCAACTATTTTGACACCTGTTATACCTACATAGACGGTAACAGCGATATTGCCATCGGAAAGTGCGTGTCCAGCCGCAAGGAGCGGTCTTCTTTCCGGGTGGCAGAAAAGCTCCCCGGCTATTCCTGCAAATCCGACGAGGACCTGCAACGGCATTTGGACGAATCCCTGGAGCGGTGCGGCGTAACATATTTCGATGTGCTGCTGCTCCACTGCCTGACCATCCGAAATTATGAAACTGCGGAAAAATACGACCAATTCCGTTTCCTGCAGGAGAAAAAAGCGCAAGGCCTTGCCAAACGCATCGGCTTTTCCTACCACGGCAACGCTGCGCTCTTAGACGAGATCCTCACCAAGCATCCCGAAGTGGATGTGGTGCTGCTGCAGCTGAACTATTTGGATTGGGAGGCTGCAGGCATTGAGTCGCGGAAGTGCTACGAGGTCTGCTGCCGCCACGAAAAGACCGTTTTAGCTATGGAGCCGGTAAAAGGCGGCACTTTGGCAAATGTGCCGGAAGAAGCAGAAAAATTGCTGCGCGCTATGCATCCGGATTGGACCCCGGCCGACTGGGCGCTGCGTTTTGTGCAATCCCTGCCCCAGGTGGAGATTGTCCTCAGCGGTATGAACACCATCGAGCAGATGGAAGCGAATATCAAGCCCATTGAACCTTTGACAGAAGAAGAAATCGCTCTGCTGGCCCAGGTGCGGGAGATCATCGAAAAGGACACCGCCATCGGCTGCACCGGCTGCGGTTACTGCGTCCCCCACTGTCCCAAGAACATCCCCATTTCCCAATATATAAAAATGTATAACGAGCTGCACCGCTTGCCCACCGACATCTGGAAATTCAAAGCCACCTACCGGCATATGACGCTTACCGAGAGTAAGGCAAGCGATTGCATCGGCTGCCAAGCCTGTGAAAAGTACTGCCCCCAGAATTTGCCCATTTCTGCGCATATCAAGACCATTTCCGAAAAATTCGACAAATAACCCACTGCCCTCCGACCCAAACGGAGGGCAACTTTGTTAAAAACACCGATAAATTTGCCCAACAGCTACCTCTTCCTGTCTTATCGTTGACATTTGTTATTTCTCAACTATAATAATTACATCTTTCACGTTATCAGGAGGTTTAGATTATGAAAAAAGTCCTCTGTCTGGTGCTGGTCATTTTGATGCTGGTCACTGCCGGCTGCCAAAAAGCTGACCAAACCGGCACCACCGCCGGCACACCCGACAATACCCAAAAGGAAGAGTCCTTTGTGCCGGTTATGCGGTTTGTGGTCACCAGCGATGTCCACATCCGTGAAGAAGCCGTGGATCTGCAGAGCCGGGAGCGTCTTTCCCAGTTATACGAAACCGCTTACAGTTATGCAGACAATCACCCGGATTACAAAAAATTGGACGCTATCTTCTTTGTAGGCGATATTACCAACAACGGCACCGTAGATGAACTGACTTATTTCTTCGACTATGTAAAAGAAAACACCCGGGAAGGTACCCTCGCCCGGGCGGTGATGGGCAACCACGAAGTCTACGATTCCGGTGGTTTCAAGACCGAAGACGGTGTAGCAAAGGCGGTTGCCCGTTTTCTGGAGATCAGCGAATACGAAACCACCGATGTCCACTTAACCTTGGGCGGTTACCATTTCATTATGATCTCCGCTAATCTGTATGATAACGATAGCAGTATGTTCTTCAGCGCCGAAAAGCTGATATGGATACGGCAGGAGCTGGACAAAGCCAAGGCTGACACCCCCGACAAGCCCATCTTTGTATTCCAGCACGAGCCTCCCAGAGGCACAATGGTTGGCTCTACCGCCACTTCCGGTGACCTACTTTTGCACAGACTGCTGAAGGAATATCCCCAGGTCATCGACTTCTCCGGTCACACCCATGTTTCCATGACCAACCCCAATGTTATCTGGCAGGGCGAATACACCGCTATCAACACCGCTTCCCTGGCCTATCTGTCCGTACCCATTTACGATGCTGCCGGCAAAATGACCCGACCCAAGCAATTAGACGAAACCGGTGCTATTGCAACCGAAATCAGCCAGGACGGCCCCCGGAATGCCGGTATGTACTACATTGTGGAAATTGATGCCGGCGGTGTGGTGCGAGTCCAGCGCTACGATATGTTCACCAAAAAAACATGGGGCGAACCCTTCATTCTGGACTCCATCAATCCCGCTGATTTCAAGTACACCAGCGCCCGGAAAGACCAGGCTGAGAAGCCGGTATTCGACGCTTCCGCTGCCATTACCGTGGAATCTGCCAGCGCTGAAAAGCCTATGATCTCCTTCCCCCAGGCCACCTGCAAGGACATTGTGGCCAACTACCGCATTGAAATTTACCAGGGGGAAACTTTGGTGGCGACCCAATTGCGTATGGCAGAAACCTTCTACGGCGATGCCACACCCAATCCGCTGAAAACTGCTTTGAACAAGCTGGAGCCGGGCACCTATACCCTGAAGGTCTATGCCACCAGCTCCTACGCCCTCCACAGCGAGCCCATTACCGCAACCCTGACAGTGCAATAATCGGATGTAGGGAACGGATTTATGCATTCCCTACAATTACAAAAGCAAGCGGTGTGACTTTCGTCACACCGCTTTTCTTATTTAGGTGGTAGTATAACCGCAGGTATCACACTCGCATTCCCTGTCGCAGCCTGTGGGGGCAAAGGACTGCTCCGGGAAGGGAATCTTGGAGAACAGCTCGCAGGGATCCTCAGCGCAGCCGGGGCTATCGCAGCACTCCTTGGTGGGAATACTATAATCCAAGAACGGCACCACGATCTGCGCGTCCCGTTCCAGCCGGATGATAGAGAACTGCCCCAAGGTCACCAGCAACCGACGCTGCTCACCGCAAAGGACCAGCTCTTCATCGAAGCAACCGCAGATGCCCTCAGGAATCTGCTGCACTGCGTTTTCCCGGGGGCAGGAACACACATCCACCACCTTGGAACTGAGCACCATGGGATCCAATACCTCCACCGTGGACACCAATTCGCCAGGTGGAATTAGGCGGCTGCCATATCTTCAAATTTCTTAAGCACCACAC
>JAEIGA010016013.1_pt1 | contig 11413 bp, 9 predicted proteins | sample 9270691 | NCBI WGS metagenome assembly JAEIGA01 (sample SAMN17057246, study PRJNA624740) | gut metagenome | biome: biome; isolation source: fecal sample | host: Bos grunniens | place: China: Xizang | collected 2019
CATATACCACACTATCGATTCTCCATCGGGGCTCAAATTGAATAATATAGAATCTTCAAAGTCCCAATAGTAACACACCTCCGATGTCAAGCACATAAAAGACTCTTCATCACACGCATATCCAACCGCCGTTTCGCTTATAAACTCATCGGTTGTGTTATTATAGAATTTTTGAATTATAATTTCTCCTTCCCAGCTGAAGAGGGTATACTCATCTTTCGTACTATTCAAGCTCTTTTCGAGTCTGCCATCGGGAGTATAATAATCAACAGTTACTCCCATATCACTTGTCGACAAAACTGTTTTTACGGGGCCATTGAAATTTCCAATTCTTGTGGTATAAGTAAAAACTTGAGCTGAAACTGTGAGCGTAGCCAATAATGCCAACGCTAAAATCATGACTTTTTTCATAAATAATATTAGGATTTTCGGTTATTACAATTTTACATATCTACACCCGCTGTAACTTTGTTTAACAATTACAAACTTACATCAAGGCCTGTGTTTCAATTTCACAAATATAGAAAATATTTTAGAATAACAGACAATCGAGACTAAATTAATTGGACTGAAGATAAAACTACACTCTCAATAGCAATCTTATTTATTGAATATATTCTATGCAATCGCTATTAAATCTTGTAATACACCGTACCCTTAAGGACTCCATCGGGGATAATATAACCCAACTCGCGCAAGTGTATAATATCTTTCTTGATTGTATTTATCGACTCTTTGTGTAAGTGTCGGACTATGGCTGCAACACCCACCGGCTGGTTGTCGGCTATGAAATCGAGAATGGCTCGTTGACGACTATTTAGCACGCCCTTGTGCGAGGCCGACTTGGGTGGCAACACAGGTGCGTGCATGCCGCTAAAACGCTTAGCCGACTCATACACAGCACCAACAAAATAGAAAATCCAATTGGTTAAGCCCGACTTTGCATCGCTATCACTCAGCAATGCTCGACGATAGCCCACCCTATTCTCAACCATAACGATTGCAGGAGCACATACTCGCACCCAGTTATATCCCAACCGTCGCAATAGCAACAACATCAGCAGATGCGCCACCTCCTCGCGACCTCGAGGTAGTGTCGATTCGTGTACAAATCTATATAGAAACATCACAACATCTGTCAGGATAAAAGACGACACGCCATTTCCACCCACCAACAGCCACTCAACCAATTCACTCAACTCACGACTTGCAGTATATGAATCACGCAGTGCTACCGCGCTCCGATGCAACGACGATACTGTAGACGAGCGTCGCATTGTACCCGATGTAGCGCCCACGCCTTCGGCAAAGAGATGCCGATAAAATTCAAGAATACGCGACTCGTCGAAGGTTACATCAACATCCTCGCTCAACAAAGCCGATAACAATTCGTAATAACGACGCACAAATATCGCTTGCGAAGAATTATCTTCAACGTCGGTCAACATGGTATGCAACTGATCCTGCGTATAATCAATATTCAACAGGAGCATCGTAGCATCAAATACAGCACGCACATCATCACAACCGGGAGTTAACGGAAAACTCTGCCGCGCAATGAAGTCGATATATCGCATTTGTCGCTCTATCTCAAGCTTTTGCAAATTGGTTAAATGTATCACATCAGATGCTTTCATACCATTGTAATATGCGATGACAAAGTAAAGAAATAAGCACGAAAAGTGCAAATCAATCTTTCAGAAAGAAAAACTATGAAAATCGCTCTTGATATTGGGTATAAATATATAAAAATTTCGTATCTTCGCGAAATAATTAATTTTAAGGTACAATCTATAAAAGATAGAATTATGAGTAAAAAAGCATTGTTAATGATCCTCGACGGCTGGGGCATTGGAGACAATTCTCACGCCGATGTTATTGCATCAACCCCTACCCCCTACTGGGATTATCTTATTTCGACATATCCCCACTCTCAACTGCAAGCAAGTGGCGAGAATGTTGGTTTGCCCGATGGACAAATGGGTAACTCGGAGGTTGGTCACCTCAATATCGGCGCCGGTCGTGTAGTATATCAAGACCTTGTAAAAATCAATAAAGCATGTCGCGAAAACTCTATAATGGAAAATCCCGAAATCGTATCGGCATTTACCTACGCTCGCGACAACAACAAGAATATTCACTTCATGGGCTTGACATCGGATGGCGGTGTACACAGTTCACTCGACCACCTCTTCAAGTTGTGCGACATCTCACGCGAGTATGGCATTGACAACACCTTCATCCACTGTTTCATGGATGGTCGCGATACCGACCCCAAGAGTGGCAAAGGCTTCATTGCTGCCTTGCAAGCTCACTGCGAAAAGAGCGCCGGCAAGATTGCCTCAATCATCGGTCGCTACTACGCAATGGATCGCGACAAACGCTGGGAACGTGTAAAAGAGGCTTACGACTTGCTCGTAAACGGCATTGGTAAAAAAGCTACCGACATGGTTGCTGCCATGCAAGAGTCGTACGACGAAGGTGTAACCGACGAGTTTATCAAGCCCATCGTTAATGCTCAAGTAGACGGCACAATTAAGGAAGGTGATGTAGTAATCTTCTTCAACTATCGCAACGACCGCGCTAAGGAGCTTACTATTGTTCTCACACAACAAGACATGCCCGAGGCCGGCATGCACACCATCCCCGGCTTGCAATACTACTGCATGACCCCCTACGACGCATCGTTCAAGGGCGTGCACATCCTCTTCGATAAAGAGAACGTATCAAATACACTTGGTGAGTACCTCGCAGCCGAAGGCAAGCAACAACTTCACATTGCCGAGACCGAGAAGTATGCACACGTTACATTCTTCTTTAACGGCGGTCGCGAAACACCTTACGACAACGAAGAGCGCATCCTCGTTGCTTCGCCCAAGGTTGCCACATACGACCTCAAGCCCGAGATGAGTGCCTTTGAAGTAAAAGACAAACTCGTAGAAGCCATCAAGAGCGAGAAGTTTGACTTTATCGTAGTTAACTATGCCAATGGTGACATGGTAGGCCACACCGGTATTTACTCGGCTATCGAGACTGCTGTGAAAGCTGTAGACCAATGCGTAAACGAAACCGTTGAGGCTGCTAAGGCTGCAGGTTACGAAACTATCATCATTGCCGACCACGGTAATGCCGACAATGCCGAGAACAACGACGGTACACCCAACACAGCCCACTCGCTCAACCCCGTTCCCTTTGTGTATGTAACAGAGAACAAGAACGCAACCGTGAGCGATGGTATCTTGGCCGATGTTGCACCCTCTATATTGCACATCATGGGCTTGCCCATACCCGCCGAAATGACCGGTACTAACCTCATCAAAGATTAATTACAAACAGTAAAATATTTTTACCATGGAACAAAAGAAAAATTATGCTCTTCCTATTGCCGTGATGTTTGCACTCTTTTTCATGATTGCATTCGTTACCAACTTTGCCGGCTCAATGGGAGTAATTGTAAAGAATCAGTTTCAAGCTTCTAATGCCCTCTCGCAATTGGGTTCACTTGCCAACTTCATTGCTTATGCTTGTATGGGTATCCCCGCAGGTATTATCTTGAAGCGTAAAGGTTATAAATTCACCTCATTGGCAGCTGTTACTGTAGGTTTCCTCGGTGTAGGTATTCAATTCCTCTCGGGTTACGTTGAGTCATTTATGGTGTACGTATTGGGTGCATTCGTTGCAGGTTTCTCAATGTGTATGCTCAACATTGTTGTAAACCCCATGCTCAACACCCTCGGTGGTGGTGGTGCTCGCGGTAATCAACTCTTGCAATTGGGTGGATCATGCAACTCAATCGGTGGTACCATCGCACCCATCTTGTTGGGTTATCTTATCGGTGGCTCAATGGATCAAGCCAAGGTAGGCGATGCTGCTCCCGCCATGATTATCGCTATGGCTATCTTTGCATTGGCATTTGTTATCATTGCCATGACCAAGATTCCCGAGCCTCACATGGAGACTGCTGAAGAGAAAGCTGCACGCTTGAATGGTAAGCAAATCAAGGACAAATACAGCCCCATGTCATTCCGACACTTTGTTTTGGGTGCTATCGCTATCTTCTTCTACGTAGGTATCGAAGTAGGTATCCCCAACATTGCCAACCTCTACATGTCGGACCTCACATGGGTAGGCCCCGCTGTTGCAGGTACAGTAGTAGGTTCATATTGGTTCTTGATGATGTGCGGTCGTCTTATCGGTGGTGCTATTGGTGCTAAAGTTACCAGCAAAGCTATGCTCACAACCGTATCGGCCCTTTGTATTGTTCTCATCTTGGCTTTGATGTTTACACCCGAAAGTGTTAAAGTTACAGTTCCCTTTATCAATACCGAAGTACCCATGAGCATGTTGTTCATGCTCTTGTGTGGTCTTTGCACATCGGTTATGTGGGGCTCAATCTTCAACCTCGCCGCCGAAGGCCTTGGCAAATACACACCCGCAGCATCAGGTATCTTTATGGCACTTGTATGTGGTGGTGGTATCCTCCCCTTCATCCAAGGTGTTGTTGCCGATAAGATTGGCTTCATCGGTAGCTACTGGGTTATCATCATTGCACTTGCCTACCTCTTGTTCTACGCAGTGGTTGGCTCAAAGAATGTAAACAAAGACATCCCTACTGAATAATCTTGACCATTCTATACCACTATGAGCCTGCAGTTCATAGTGGTATAGAAGTATCTAATTCTCTATACGAGGCATTAAATATCATCGAAACATGATACAAATAGACAATACCATCATCACACTCGACATCCTTGAAAAATATTTCTTGTGTAATCTTGATGCTTGCAAAGGCGAGTGTTGTATCGATGGCGATGCCGGTGCTCCTATCACTCCCGAAGAACAAAAGGCTATAGAAGAGGCTCTTGATGCAGTATGGAACGACCTTAGCCCTGCAGCACAAGCGGTTATCAAAGAGCAAGGTGTGTCATACGTCGACGAAGAGGCCGATCTTGTCACCTCAATTGTTGATGGTCGTGATTGCGTATTTACCTGTTATGGCGAAAATGGCATGTGCTACTGCGCATTAGAGAAGGCATATCGTGAAGGTCGCTCTAAATTCTACAAACCATTATCATGCCACCTTTACCCTGTAAGACTGCAAGAATGGTCAAATGGATACACTGCACTCAACTACCACCGCTGGAAAATCTGCAAGGCAGCCGAAGTATTGGGACGCAAAGAGGGGGTAAGAGTATATCAATTCCTACGCGAACCTCTCATCCGACGCTTTGGTGAAGATTGGTATCGCACATTGTGCGAAGTAGCTGATGAATTCTTGGCCTCACAAGAGAAATAGATAGACTAACACACACTATCACAATGAATAACAAAACGACATTATCGGGACTTTCATACGATAAATTCAACGCCACAGTTGAGGGTAAAACAACTCGCCTCTATGCGCTCACTAATGCCAATGGATGCGAATTGACCATCTGCAACTACGGCGCACGCATCATATCGCTACTCGTCCCCGACCGCAATGGCAACATGATTGACGTTGTAACCGGTCATGACTCTATGGAGACAATTCTCACCACAGGCGACACATATTTTGGAGTAATCTGTGGACGATATGCCAACCGTATAGCTCGCGGTCGCTTTGAATTGGACGGCGTGGTGTACGACCAACTTGCCATCAACAATGGTCCCAACAACCTACACGGTGGTATCAAGGGTTTCAACGAAAGAGTATGGGAAGCCGAACAAATCGACAATCAAACATTGGCATTACGCTATACATCGGCCGATGGCGAAGAGGGTTTCCCCGGCAACCTATCTGTTACCGTTACCTATCGCCTCAACGAAGAGAATAGTGTCGACATCACATACAAGGCTACCACCGACAAAGCTACTGTCGTAAACCTCACCAACCACGCATTCTTCAACCTCTCGGGCGTAGGCGAAACAACGGTCGACGATCATATCCTCACCATCAAAGCATCTCACTACTTACCTACCGATGAGACAGCCATACCTTATGGCGAGTTGGCTCCTGTTGCCGGCACACCTATGGCATTCGATACACCTCACACCATCGGTGAGCGTATCAACGAACCATTTGAGCAACTTATCTTCGGTCATGGATACGATCACTGCTATGCGTTGGACAAAGGCGATAAGGTATATGCCCTCGCAGCCGAATGTATCTCTCCGCGCACAGGTATTGCACTTGAGGTATTCACAACCGAGCCCGGCATACAACTCTACACCGCCAACTGGCTTGATGGCAAGAATATAGGCAAGCATGGAAAATACTACAATGCACGCACTTCATTCTGCCTGGAGACTCAGCACTATCCCGACTCACCCAACAAGCCCCAATACCCCACTACAGTATTGCGTCCGGGTGAAAAATTCGAATCACGAACAACATTTAAGTTTACTATCAAATAATTTTATCTAATCTTTATAATACTTATTATTATGGACATCGAACACGTAAGAAGTAGATTTATCAAACACTTCGACGGATTAACCGGCTCAGTGTACGCATCACCCGGTCGTATCAATCTCATTGGTGAACACACCGACTACAACGGTGGTTTCGTATTCCCCGGTGCTATAGACAAAGGTATGATTGCCGAGTTGCGCCCCAATGGAACAGACAAAGTAAGAGCATACTCAATCGATATGAAAGACTACGTTGAGTTTGGTCTCAACGAGGAGGATGCACCCCGCACATCATGGGCTCGCTACATCTTTGGTGTATGCCGTGAAATGATTAAACGCGGTGTAGAGGTTAAGGGTTTCAACACAGCATTTGCAGGTGATGTTCCCCTTGGTGCAGGTATGTCTTCTTCAGCTGCTCTTGAAAGCACTTATGCATATGCACTCAATGATCTTTTTGGTGACAACAAGATCGACAAATTTGAGTTGGCCAAGGTAGGTCAAGCTACCGAGCACAACTACTGCGGTGTAAAATGCGGTATCATGGACCAATTTGCATCGGTATTCGGTAAAGAAGGTAGCCTCATTCGCCTCGATTGCCGTTCACTCGAATATCAATATTTCCCCTTCAACCCCGAAGGCTATCGTCTTGTATTGCTCGACACAGTTGTTAAGCACGAACTTGCTTCAAGCGCCTACAACAAACGTCGCGAGAGCTGCGAGAACGTAGTAGCTGCTATGAAACAACGTCACCCCGAGGTTGAATTCCTCCGCGATGCCAACATGGCTATGCTTGAAGAGGTGAAAGCCGAAGTAAGTGCCGAGGACTACATGCGTGCCGAATATGTTATTGGCGAGGTACAACGCGTACTCGATGTGTGTGATGCTCTCGAAAGAGGTGACTATGAGACTGTAGGTGCTAAAATGTATGAGACACACCACGGCATGAGCAAATTGTACGAAGTAAGCTGCGAAGAGCTCGACTTCCTCAACGACATTGCTCGCGAATGTGGCGTTACCGGCTCACGCGTAATGGGTGGTGGTTTTGGTGGTTGCACTATCAACCTCGTAAAAGAAGAGTTGTACGATGCATTCATCGCTCGCGCCAAAGAAGCATACAAAGAGAAATATGGCAAGTTGCCCAAAGTATACGATGTTGTCATCTCTGACGGCTCACGCAAATTGTGCTAATTGATAACAAGAAAACAAATATGAAACCTACACTCTATGTACTTGCCGCCGGCATGGGTAGTCGATACGGTGGTCTCAAGCAATTGGATGGTCTTGGCCCAAATGGCGAAACCATCATGGACTACTCTATTTTTGATGCTATCCGTGGAGGTTTTGGCAAGGTGGTTTTCGTTATCCGCAAAGATTTTGAAGCCGATTTCCGCGAGAAAGTGCTCAACAAATATGCCAATCACATCCCCGTTGAGGTTGTATTCCAATCGCTCGACAAGTTGCCCGAAGGCTTTACTTGTCCTGCCGACCGTGTGAAACCCTGGGGTACCAACCACGCTGTGCTCATGGCAAAGGATGTTATCAAAGAGCCTTTTGCAGTAATCAACGCCGACGACTTCTATGGTCGCGATAGTTTTGCTGTAATAGGAAAATGGCTCAGCGAAATGGATGGCAAAAACAACCAATACTGCATGGTGGGCTATCGCGTAGGCAACACTCTCTCGGAGAGTGGTAGCGTATCGCGTGGCGTGTGTGCAATGGACGACAACCGCATGCTTACCGATGTGGTTGAGCGCACCAAAATTGAGCGTATCGATGGCGTAGTACAATTCAAGGACGAGAATGACCAATGGGTAAGCATCGAGGATAACACTCCCGTATCGATGAATATGTGGGGCTTTACTCCCGACTACTTTGCTCACTCTGAGGCATACTTTGCCGAGTTCCTCAACGAGAATATGAGCAACCTCAAGGCTGAGTTCTTTATTCCTCTCATGGTAAACAAACTCATCCAAGAAGGTACAAGCACTGTTGAAGTTCTCGACACTACATCTCGCTGGTTTGGCGTAACTTATGCCGAAGACCGTCCCTCGGTTGTTGCTAAAATACAAGACCTCGTAGATGCAGGCGAATATCCCGCCAAACTCTTCGAATAATAGGTCTTACACAGTCTGTATCAAGAGCGTATCTTTCTTAACCGAGAGATACGCTCTTTTTTTGCGAGAGAGAAAGACTCTGAGACGATAAAATTTGCTATCTTGCAACAGAATTTTACGACAATGACACCACTCGAGCATCTATACCTCTTTGCACCCGAAAATGATATGGCTCTGGCCTTTGGTGGCAGGTATTACACCCCTACCCCCGTAGTGCAAGCCATAGCGCGCGACTTGTCGTTACTACCTATATGGTATGCCGGCGAGCCTCACACGCAAGTATGGGCTATACAACAAGTAGAACACACAATGCAAGAGACCCTCAATGCCTTAGGTATCACTGCACACGCTACGAACAAGCCGTCGCGTAACATAGCCGAGTGTCACCCTTGGGGCTGGAGCGCCTACATTGTCGATAAAATTACCCGAACCGGCATCCCCCGCGATATACTACCCAATGATAGCACAATCGATCAGTTACGAGAACTATCGGGTCGCGCCACGTCGTGCGACATATTGCAACAGCTAAGAAATCTGTTGCCGCACTATCAACATCCCCCACTACCGGTGGCATTACGCACCGATAGTGATGTAGAAGAATATGTCACATCGCAACCCGCATCGATACTGAAAGCACCCTGGTCAAGCAGTGGTCGTGGTGTGTGGCGCGTGAATGGCATATATGACAAGATGACGGCTCGCAGTGCAAGCGGAATCATCCGCAAACAAGGCTACATCATGGGCGAAACATGGCAAGAGAAAATATGCGATCTGGCAATGGAGTTCTATAGCGATGGCATAACATCTCGGTTTGCCGGTTATTCTTATTTCCTTACCGACGAACGAGGTGCATATCAGAGCAACATTCTTGCGTCAAACGACGAAATAGAACAGATGCTATCGCAATATATATCGCCTGTGACACTGCACGAGGTACGCGATGCGCTGTCCTCCATCACCACATCGCTCATAACTCCTCACTACAAGGGTTACATGGGCATCGACATGATAATATATCGCGATAATCAAGGGCAGATATTACTACATCCCTGCATCGAGCTCAACCTGCGTATGAGTATGGGTATGGTAGCACGCATCATCGCCGACCGATACCTCGCATCCACTGCACATGGCACATACCATGTTCACTACGAAGCCGAGACTACCCAACTGCAAGCTTTAGACAAGCAACTATCGGCACAACACCCTTTGCGCATTGTTAATGGCAAGATTACAAACGGCTATCTGGCCCTCACCCCTATTATGCCCGATACTCACTACCTGGCATATATTAATGTAAAAGAGGAATAAAATTACTATATCGCAATACAATATAAAAGATTTATTTACTACATTTGTGAAACACAACTTTTGAAAACTTCATTTTCTAATACCGTTGAGTATGAACGACAATATCATCATTACAATAGGTCGCCAGTTTGGAAGTGGTGGTCGCGAAGTGGGTCGAATAGTAGCCGAATTGCTTGGTATCAACTATTACGACAAAGAGTTGATATTAGAGGCATCGAAAGCAAGTGGTCTGTGTACCGAGTGCTTTGAACGTGTAGACGAAAAGGCCCCTAATCGATTTCTCAATGCCCTGTCGATGGGATGGTTAAGTGGTGCCAGCGGTATGCCGGCAGATGGATGGTCGGATGATATGATATTCCGCGTTCAGGCAGACGTTATACGCGACATTGCCGACAAACACTCGGCTGTAATTGTAGGTCGCTGTGCCGACTATATTCTACGCGAACACCCCGGTTGTGTTAGCGTATTTATCCACGCAAACGAAACAGACTGTGCTCGTCGTATCATGATGCGCAACAATGGCGTGAGCATGATAGAAGCTCGCACATTGGCACAAAAACGGAATAAGATAAGAGCTTCGTACTATAACTTCTATACAGACAAGGTATGGGGAGACGGTGCAAGCTACGACTTGTGCATCAACTCATCGGTATTAAGCTCCCAGGCTATAGCAGAACTCATAGTAGATTTTGCAAAGAAGAAATTGAGTAGATAAGACTCGTAAGTATCCTTTTCATTATACCTTACGTCGCATCACAGGTCGCTCGATAAAGTACCACGAAAGAAGCGACAAAGATATTGTCATGGCTACCACCACTGCCAGGGCTAAGTAAATATTGCGCTCGGGCAAGCCCCAATATACAACCAACTGTATGACAGGATAGTGAAATAGATATATATCGTAGGCAATGTTGTCGTACTTGCGCATCCATACAAACCACCTACAGTTGTAAGCAAAACCAATAATTACAATGGCTATGCACAATGGCTCGATAGCATCAAACCAATTGACCCACTTCGAAGCGATACCCACAGCCAGCGCCGCAGGGAATAGCCAACGGATGTGGCGTTGAAAGTAATCGAAATACATGAGAATGGCTACACCCGAATAGAAGAACAGCAGCTGACCTCCTACCTGTCGTTGCATGATGCGATATATCATCTCGCCACTCTCGACATACATATGCCCCATCCACACCTTGTATATATAAGAGAGCACATAAATCAATACCAATGCCCACACTCGACTGCAGCGCATCATAAGCCAGGCTGCCAACGGAATAGAGATATAGAGCAATATCTCGACCTTCATAGTCCACAATGAACCATTGACCGACTCATATACTTGCCCTTCGAAAACGCCGGGCAAAGAGGGTTGCAAGAAATTGGCAAAGGTTAGGTTTGCACCCAGATATTGCCAGAATTGCGACGATGTAAAATACTCACCCACCGACACATTGGTCAACAATACACCACCCACAGCACACAATAGCACAATGGCTACATAGGGTGGTAAAATGCGCTGTACCCTACGAAGAAAATATTGCTTAAGAGACTTGCTACGCAGGTAACTAAAAAACACCAAAAAACCACTA
>JAEIGA010016014.1_pt1 | contig 11413 bp, 10 predicted proteins | sample 9270691 | NCBI WGS metagenome assembly JAEIGA01 (sample SAMN17057246, study PRJNA624740) | gut metagenome | biome: biome; isolation source: fecal sample | host: Bos grunniens | place: China: Xizang | collected 2019
ACACTACAAGAATGTCAGCTATTTCTTTTTGGGTCTTATAGTTGTCTAATCTTAAAAGTTTAATTCGGTCGTAATATTCCATGATAATATCCTATCCTTTTTAATCGAACAACATCATATAAAAGTAAAACCAACATAAAATGTGACCAAGAATGTATTATGATACAATTCCTGGTCACATAGGGAGGGGGAGTATGTAGAGTTAATTATTGGGGATAAAACTATACGTAAGATTTTAGAAAAGTTGTTTCATATAAGAATGATTCAAATGAATATTAAAGCGTGTAATCGTAGCCTTTCTTCAGTGCTTCCAGATTAATTGGGATTAATTTGGGCTTTTTTGCAAAGGATTTTTTAACCTCTGCAGCAATAATCTCATAAGGAATCATGGGCAGCATTTTTGCAATATAGCCCATGGCCACTACGTTTGCAGTCTTGGGGTTGCCTAGTTCCTGAGCGATGTCATAGAACGGAACGTTCTGAGATGTACCTTAAAATTAGCTTGGAATTATGAAAATTTATTCTCGCCAAGAGATTTCCAACCATATTTGTATATTGATAAAAGAATAGATAGTAAAATGAATATTTCGTTTAAAATCCCTCCCATAGAGCCTATTGATATGTCATAAATCAACCAACAGGGTGCTGCGCAAAGGAGGGTGGAAAGTCTTATTTTTTGTGCATTGTCGGTCCAATATCCTATGATACTTCCCGCAACTGCAATAAAGGGAAGCAGGCTGAATGTGTTTTCCCATGTTATAGCGGTTGTGCTGAGGCTAATAATTATAAGCAAAGCTGGCACCCATTTTTGTTTTACCCATGGCCAATTATCTGCTTTTCCGAGGAGAAAATTTCTCAATAATGTAGCAATCAAATTAAAACAACCGCTTGTTGCACCCATTCCCAAAAAATGAATTGCGAACATAAGATTTGCTACAAGTTGGCATAGATAAAGGGCTTTGTTGGACCTCGTTTGAAATGAGATAACGCAGAAAAACGCAGCAAGAACTCCTAAAAACTGTATTACTAAAGTTGACATACATGCCTCCTGGAACGAACACATGTGTTGCAAATCGCTTTCTATGAAAGGCTGAAAAGGAGACACCAAGACCATTTGCCGTTAAGGCTTCAACCCAAATGAGAAAAACAAGCGAAAAAATAAGAGGAAGGGTGGAGGGGCAGACAGCCAAAACCGAAACGTAGTCAGGTTAAAGGTGTCGCCCCAATAAGAAAAAATCGAGAATCTAAAATCTGTGTGACTAGTCGCTGTACCAATTATCGACCATAGTCGTAACCTTTTTTCAATGCCTCCAGGTTGATAGGGATTAGCTTTGGTTTTTTTGCAAAGGATTTCTCCACCTCATCAGCAATGATTTCATAAGGAATCATAGGCAACATCTTTGCGATGTAACCCAAGGCTACCACGTTTGCGGTCTTAGAATTACCCAACTCCTGAGCGATGTCATAGAACGGGACTTTCTGAACGCTGGCGCAATTGCAGGAAGGGTCCATCTCAATCATAGAGCTGTTAAGGATCAGAGTGCCGTCCTCTGCCATCATGGTCTGATAGTCACCCAGGGAGCGCTCGTCGAAGATGAGCATGATATCTGCAGCGGAAATGATAGGGCTCTCCATACCGTCGGAGATGACGATGTTGCACATGGTGCGGCCACCGCGTTTCTCCTGACCGTAGAAAGGAACAAAGGTCACATTGAAACCGGCCTTGATAGCGGCGTCGCAGAGAGTTTCACCCAAGGTAATGACTCCCTGGCCACCAATTCCGGAAAACAGCAGTTCATATTTCATGGTTATGCCTCCTTCTCCACGTCTTTCAGGACGCCCAGAGGATAGACCTCCAGAGCTTCCTCGTCGATCCACTCCAGGGACTTCACAGGAGACATGCTCCAGCCTGTAGGACAGGGAGACAGGATCTCAACAAAGCCCATGCCACGGTTGCCGTTCAGCTGCATCTCGAAGGCCTTTTTCAGTGCTTTTTTGCAGGCGGTGATGCGGGCGGGAGTATTGACAGTGACACGCTCGGAGTAACCAACGCCGGGCAGACCGGCCATGATCTCGGCCATCTTTACGGGATAACCGGAGTTATCCACCATACGGCCTGTAGGTGCCGTGGAAGCAGTCTGACCCATTAGAGTAGTAGGCGCCATCTGTGCACCCGTCATGCCATAGATGGCGTTGTTAATGAAGATGACGGAGAAGTTCTCGCCACGGATAGCGGCGTGCATAATCTCTGCCATACCCTCAGAAACCATGTCACCGTCGCCCTGATAGACCATAACGAACTTGGATGGGTCAGCTCTCTTGATGCCGGTTGCGGCAGCAGGTGCGCGGCCATGCAGAGCCATCATCATGTCCATGTTGTAGTAACGATCGGACAGACAGGAACAGCCGATGGGCCACACCATGATGCCGTTCTCCTGCAGGCCCATCTCGTCGATCAGTTCAGCAATCAACTTGCCCACGATGCCATGGCCACAGCCGCCGCAGTAAGTAGTATGGGCATCAGTGAAAATTTCAGGTCTCTTATATACAGTTTTCACGTCTCTCACCTCGTTCTCAAATCTTCTTGATTTGCTCCAAGATTACCTTAGGGCTGGGAGTGGTGCCACCCAGTTTACCGAAGAAGCTGACGTCACGCTTGTTCTCCACAGAGAGCTTGACATCTTCTACCATTTGGCCAGCGCTCAGCTCACATACCAGGAACTTCTTGCCGGTGATCCCTGCAAAGGCCTCTTCGGGGAAGGGCCACAGAGAGATGGGACGGATCATACCAACCTTGAGTCCCTCTTCGCGGGCCATCTTCATGGCGCTCTCGCAGACACGGGCCATGGAGCCGTATGCTACCAGAATAATGTCGGCATCATCCATGTTATAGGTCTCATATCGGACCTCATTGGCTTTGATTTTCTGGAACTTCTCCTGCAGACGGTCATTGAAGGCACCCCACTGGACAGCACCATCACCGCAGGTAATGACCTTGTGAGGCTCCTTGTCCTTGCCACAACCGCGCAGAGCGTTATACTGCTCTGCCGCCACAGGAACTTCGGTATAGCCGGGCAGTTCCACAGATTCGCGCATCTTGGCAAGAGTCGCGTCAGTCAGCAGGATTACGGGGTTATGATACTTCTCGGCCAGAACGAAGCACTCCTGCATCAGCTCGCACATCTCCTGAACGGAGTAAGGGGCCAGAACAAGATTGTTATAATCACCATGGCCACCACCCTTGACAGCCTGGAAGTAGTCGCCCTGAGCGGCCAGAATTTCGCCGTCAGCGGGGCCGGCTCTCTGAATCTCAACGATAACCGCAGGCAGATCTGCGGCTGCCATGTAACTCATAGCCTCCTGGCCCAAGCTAAAGCCCGGACCGGACGTGGCGGTCATGGCACGATGGCCGGTAGCAACGGCACCTGCCACCATATTGAATGCGGCAACTTCCGTTTCAGCCTGAATAAAGGTGATGTTCTCCTCAGGACGTTCACGCATTGCCTTTGCGTAATACTCGGGTACCTCACTGGACGGGGTAATGGGATAACCGAAGAACAGTTTGCAGCCAGCTCGGATAGCGGACTCAGTCATTGCCTGGTTTCCCTGCATGAATACTTTTGCCATGTTCTCCCTCCTCAATCTTTATACACGGAAATTGCGGTGTCAGGGCACACCTTTGCGCAAGTGCCACAGGCGATGCAGCCTTCTGCCAGAACGGGAGGATAATAGCCTTTCTTGTTCACTTTACTACCCTTGGTTAGGATTGACTTAGGGCAAAATTTGACACAGTAACCGCATTCTTTGCAACGCTCGAAATCAATGGTTACATGATTCATAAACCAACCACACTTTCTTTTCTAAATAACATAGAAGTAATGAACTGGTAAGACAAAACAATTATATTTTGGCGGGCATCAAAATAGAGGAGTTTGAATTTACCAGAAGACAACAGAAACCGTGCTTGATGGCCAGAGTATAGCACCTGTTTTTGTGCGTGTCAATATGTAGAACAAAGTTCTTTTATTTGGAACACAAAGTTCGTAAAAAAAGCTTGCGAAGAGGGCGTGAACTTAAATTGAAGAGAGGATCTTCGGAGAGAAGTTCAAAAACATAGACATTAATTTACCCTATAACCCCCCGCATATTGTTGTATTATTTGCATTTTGCAAATTTTTTCTATTGCCTTTTCGTTTCACAATAGAAGCTTCTTGACAAAGTATCGAGCAGGATATATGATTCTAACATGTAGAACGAAATTCTCGAAAACGAGATATTAAATCATCGTAAAGGAGTATCAATGTAGTGATGATGCGAGAACCTAAATATCCAGTTCAGACCGTAATGAAGGCAATTGAAGTGATTAATTATCTTGCAAAGGATACTGCTGGTGGCGGTATCTCAATTAGCGAGTTTAGCCGGGCCTTAGGCATGGGAAAAAGTACGATTCATAGAATCTTGGATACGCTTCAGTTCTATGGATATATTGAAAAGGAAGAAGATTCTAATCGATATCGGCTTGGGTGGGAACTGTATAAAATTGGACAGGTTCTCCCTCTTCAAAATCAGTTATTTAATATCAATCAGGCTTTCTTGGTCGATTTGAATAACAAAACACAAGAGGTTGTAAATCTTGGTATTCTTAAACGAAACGAGACTGTGATTATTTCTCAAATCGAGGGATCACACAACGGGTTGCGTGTCAATGTGAATCCAGGCGTATATGAGTCAATTCACGCGACCGCGATTGGAAAAATGATGATTAGCGAAATGGATGCAGATCAGATTAAGGAATTAGTTGGTGGCTCCGATGCGCTGCCTATTCACACAATGAATACAATATCTAATTTGCAAGATTTGCTGAAAGAAATTAAAATTACACGGCAGCGAGGATATTCAGTTGATGCAGAGGAGTTGTGCGTAGGCCTTTATTGTATTGCTATGCCGTTGCGGGATTATACTGGAAAGATTGTAGCGGCTATTAGTGTCAGTACACCTACAGCTCGAATGAACGATGAGAAAAAGGCACTCATTTTGAAGAGTTTAGAAGAAACCACAAAGAAGGTTTCTGAGAGTCTTGGATATCGTATTTAAAGTGAAAACGAATGCAGTTAAGTGTTCGATTTTTGCTGTCTTGCTGCGGTTTGCGGCGCAATCTTATGTTCCTTATATTTTAAAAAGTCCAGCTTGGGGTGTAGCGCATGCTACGTCCCAAGCTGGACTTTTCTATATTAGATAAGTAAATGTGTGTTTTTAAGAAGGAACCTCATAACCCAGATAGGCAGAAAGCGCATTACAGGCATCAGCTAATTTAGGGAGCAGATCTGCTACCTGAGTTACCTCTAATCGATTATTGGGGTCAGCAATACTAATCGTTGCGATTGTTTTTCCCGTATAATCTCTGATAGGCATTGCAATACAAACACTATTTTCGTCAAATTCCTTGTTCTCTACAGAATACCCCTGCAATCTAGTCTCATCCAGATTTTCTAGGAAATCTATATAATTTAAAATGGTATTAGGTGTATATCGTTTGATGTCCGTTGTTTGGAAATAAGCTAGAATTTCTTCCCGACTAAAGTCGAGCATAAACAGTTTTCCGGAAGCTGTGGCATAAAGAGGGAGCCGTTCAACAAAAAAGGAGCAGGATAGGGAATTGATATTGGAGCGATGCGGGGAGGCACTATATATAACGGTTGAAGAGTTGTTTTCTCTACGGCAGATGCAAACGCTGCATTGAAGTTCTTCGGATAGGTTGTCTGCAATTTTCTTGTATCCACTAGTCTCAAAAGAATGACATTCCGAGACTACTTTTCCAATCTTATAAATAGTCCAGCTCAATTGATAATAGACGATAGCAGAACCGGTTTTTTCCACAAAGCCGTAGTGCAGCAATGTGTCTAAAATACGGTGTGCACTGCTCTTGCTGATTTTTAGACTGTTGCTGATACAATTCAACGTCACACCGCCCTCGGCAGAGTGTTTTTGCATGAAGTCCAAAATCTCTAATGCTTTGCTTAACGTCTGCAATGGATACTTAGGTTCATGAATTTGATTTTCCATTAAACCCCCTCCTTTGTTGTAATGTATTATATCCGATTCGTTTCCGTTCCGCAATACGGAATGCTATATTTTTACTTTTCATTTAAAGGAACGGACAAAAGAAAACAAGGGCGAGTGAAAATAAAAAGGAACGCGGTAAGAACCACAAGAGCAGAATTTGAAGAGCTAGAAACCCAAGTAAGGATACATAGCATATGGTTTTGGTTGAATTATATAAAAATTAACCAGCGAGAAGCCGGGGCATTTCATCGATTAAGTGTAGCAATTTGTCTGATTTTGTCACAATTATATAGGAAAATATTACAGAACAACGAGTGCTACGGCAGATATTCCGCAATGCGGAACGTCGAGGAGGCACGGTTCTAGTTTTAGCGGAAAATCTTTTGATGAAGAGTCAAATTTAAACGAGTTTCATTGAATTCGAAGGTTTATGAAGCTATTTTAAAAATAGACAACAGAACCGAGCGGGCAGCAACAGGTTCAGCATTATAGCATCAGATAGATCATCACAAAAATGCAAAAAGGAGAAAACAAAATGAAAGAGTTAGTTTTTCCGGTTGAAGAGTATTTGCAGAGAGTCCAGAAAACGCGCAAGAGCATGGAGGAAAAGGGAATCGATGTTCTGATTGTAACAGATCCCGCAAACATGAACTATCTTACCGGTTTTGATGGTTGGTCCTTTTATGTGCACCAGGGTGTCATTGTGGCACTGGATGAAGATCAGCCCATCTGGTTTGGTCGCGGCCAGGACGGCAACGCAGCCCGGCTGACGACCTACCTGAAGGAAGAAAACATCTACGCCTACACCGATGACTATGTCAACAATCCTCTGAAGCACCCCTATGAGTATGTGGCAGATATTCTCAAGAGCAGAAATCTGGACAAGAAGGTTATTGCCACCGAACTGGACGCCTATTATTTCTCCGCAAAGTGCCAGCAGACCATTGAGAGATGCCTGCCCGATGCAACCTTCAAGGATGGCTACAATCTGGTAAACTGGGTGAAGATTGTTAAAAGCCCTGCCGAAATTGAGTTCATCAAAAAGGCAGCAGTCATTGCACAGAATGCGATGACCGTTGCATATGACATGATTGATATCGGTGTCCGCCAGTGCGATGTTGCTGCAGCAGTTTATCACGCTCAGATTTCTGGTACAAAGGAGTATGGTGGCGAGTATTCTGCCATCGCTCCTCTGATGCCTGCCGGCGTCCGTACCTCTACTCCTCACCTGAGCTGGACCGATGATGTGTACAAGGATGGCGATACTGTCATTCTGGAGCTGAGCGGTAACTACCGTCACTACCACTGCCCCCTGGCCAGAACCATGATTCTGGGAAATGCTCCTCAGAAGGTTCGAGATCTGGGCGCAACCGTTTCCGAGGGCCTGACTGCTGCACTGGAGGGCATCCGTCCGGGTATGCTGGCAGAGGATGTAGAACGCATCTGGGCTAAAACGATTGCCAAGAGTGGATTCGTCAAGGATTCTCGTATCGGCTACTCCATGGGCCTGAACTTCCCCCCTGACTGGGGCGAGCACACCGCTTCTCTGCGACCCGGAGATAAGACGGTACTGGTTCCTGGCATGACATTCCATATGATTCCTGGCATTTGGCTGGATGATTGTGGCGTTGATACCAGCGAGCCCTTCGTTGTTACTGAAACCGGTGCTGAACCCTTCTGTCACTTCAGAAGAGAACTGCTTGTGAAATAAGAAACAAGAAAGAGCAGCATACATAATTTTTATGGATGCTGCTCTTTAACAAAACGGAGGCATTATATGAAGAAACTCACGGCGATTATTACTAAAATCGAAGAATTTCTGTTGAGTATTTCTGTCATTGCAATGGCCATTATTCTAGTTGTCGGCGTGATTATGCGTTGTGTATTTAACTCTAGTCTGACTTTTACTGAAGAAGTTGGCATTGCTCTGATGATTACGGTCACATTCCTTGGTGTAGGGTATTGTGCCAGAAGAGCTCAGCATATTAGTATGTCCATCGTTTACGATATGTTGAATGTTAAGGCAAAAAAAGTAATGATTTGCATTATTTCCCTAGTAACGTGCATTGCGATGATTATTCTTTGTTATTTGTGCATTGATTATATCGGTAATGTTCGAATTCTGGGACGTGTTTCCCCCGCACTAAGAATCCCCATGTGGATCATTTATCTGTCGCTGCCGATCGGCTTTATTCTCGGCGCACTCGAATACGCAAAGACCTTTGTTATGAACATCAGAAACAAAGATGAGGTCTGGATTTCCAGTGAGCTCCGTCTCGGTGAAAACGTCGAGACTTATGATGATTCTGATGATGATTCTGATGATGATATCGTTGATGCCGCAGAAGTCCAGAGTTTAGGAAAGGGGGCTGAAAAGTAATATGGTTGGTATTCTGCTGGGTATTATGTTCTTGCTCCTTGCTCTGAACTTCCCAATGTTGATTCCCATGATTGTCGCTCCCCTGGTAATCATGCTGCTTTACATGCCCAACGTTGATACGATGCTTGCAATTCAGCAGCTGATTGCAGGCGTTAACACCCAAGTGTTGTTATCTGTGCCTATGTTTATCCTTGCTGCCGATATTATGAGTACAGGTCATTCAACGAAGCGTTTGTTAGACTTTGTTGAGGCATTCGTTGGTCATATCCATGGTGGTATGGCAATTACAACCTCTGCATGCTGTACCCTGTTCGGTGCAATTTCTGGATCTACACAGGCAACCGTTGTTGCAATTGGCAAGCCGATGAGAAACCGGCTTATGAAACTGGGGTACGCTGATGGTGCAAGCTCTGGTCTGATTATCAACTCTGCGATTATCGCTCTGCTGATTCCGCCCAGTATCTCTATGATTATGTATGCCGTTGTGACAGGTTCCTCGGTTGGTGACCTGTTTATCGCCGGTATCGGCCCTGGTATTCTGATGTTCGTGCTTTTTGCAGTCTACAGCTTCTTCCATGCTAAGGTTGTACATATTCCTTTGCTGGAGAAAAAGGGCTGGGGCGATCGGCTGAAGGCTTTCAAGAATGCTCTAGCACCTCTCGGCTTCCCCGTAATCATTTTTGTTGGTATTTATGGAGGTTATTTCAGCCCGACTGAATCTGCAGCTATTGCGGTTTTCTATGCGTTCGTTCTGGAGTTCTTTGTGTTCAAGACTCTGAAACTGAAGGATTTTGGCAAGATCGCACTGAGTACTGCAGTTTCTACCAGCATTGTTTTTATTCTGGTGGCTGCCGGTCAGTTGTTCAGCTGGGTCATTTCCTATGCACAGATTCCGCAAATGCTCACCAGCACAGTGCTGGGCACAAACCCTTCTGCACTGCGGATCTTAATCACTGTTACACTGTTCTTCCTTGTTGCCTGCATGTTTGTTGACAGCTTGGTGGCTATCATTATTCTCTCCCCCATCTTTTACCCGATTGCCATGCAGGCCGGTATTGATCCCGTGCACCTGGGTATTGCCATTACTCTTCAGGCCGCAATTGGTTCGGTGTCTCCTCCTTTTGGTTGCAACATCTTTACTGGTTGCGCAATCTTCCATCGTCCATATCTGGACATTGTAAAGGGAATGCCTGTTTTCCTCTTTTTGGAGGCCGTTGTTACGGCATGCGTGATTCTGTTCCCGCAGTTGTCTTTGTTCTTGTTATAAGGAGTATATGCTATGTTCGACATCAAGAAAGAAGTCGATGCCTTGGAACCTGAACTGATTGCGCTGAGAAGAGATTTTCATGCATCTCCGGAGCTCGGATATCAGGAATTCAATACATCTAAAAAAATCTGTGGTTATTTGACGGCACTTGGGCTGGAATCCATTAAAAATGTCACCGGAACAGGCCTGACTGCCGTGCTGAAGGGAACAGCAGGTGAGGGCAAGACTGTCATGTTACGTGCGGATATGGATGCGCTTCCCGTGGAAGAGGAAACAGGTGCACCTTATGCCAGTAAAACCCCCGGCATCATGCATGCCTGCGGACATGACGGTCACATGGCAATCCAGCTGATTGTTGCTAAGATCCTTGCTTCCCACCGGGATGCCTTCCGCGGCCAAATCAAATTCCTGTTTCAGCCCAACGAGGAAGAGGCAGGCGCGTTGAAGATGATTGAAGAGGGCGTTCTGGAGAATCCCCACGTCGATGCGGCTATGGCGCTTCATTTGTGGAGTCCCATCAAAAGCGGAAGAATCGGTCTCTCTGAAGGACCCATTTTGGGCACAACCGAAGAGTTCGAGCTGGAGATCATCGGCAAGCAGGGGCACACTTCAACACCTCATACCGGAAAAGATGCTCTTCTCGGAGCCTGCAGTGTTGTTCAGGCTGTACAGAGTCTTGGTACCAGAGAGTTCGATCCTCTGCTCCCCATCGCTGTCATGTTTGGATATATCAATGGCGGTAGTGCCCGAAACATTATTACCGGCAGCGTAAAGCTAGGCGGTACGATTCGATTTCTCTTCCCAGACGAGGCGCACAATAAGCCCAAAGTTTTGGAAGCATTCGAGAGAGTCATTAAGGGACAGTGCTTAGCACTGGGGCTGGACTACCGACTCACGTTTATTCCTAGCAACCCGTCCCTAGTCAATGACGCAAATATGGTTGCAATCGTAAAGGAATCTGCTGCAGAAGTGTTCGAAACAAGAGATAACGTGGATGATTTCCGTTCTCTTGCAGGCGAAGACTTTGCTGAGTTCAGCCATAAGGTCCCCTCTGTCATGACATGGGTCGGCATCGCAGACAAGAACAAAAAGAGCGATTTCCCACACCATCATTGCCAGTTTGACATTGATGAGAGCATGTTAAAGCGCGGAGTCGAGCTTCAAGTGAGAAGTGTGCTTCGCTATTTAAATCAAGAAAATTAATTATCGGAGGTTTTATCATGAAGAAGTTTTTTGCACTGATTATGGCGATTACAATGATGACTCTCGTCTTAGCCGGTTGCGGTGGTTCTTCCGGAAGTACCGAAGACACCTCTCAGAATCAGGAGGCTACAGGAACCGAAACATATCACTGGAGAATGGCGCACGAAGAGTATGTCGGTGATATGCAGGATGTTTACTGCAAGGAATTTATCCAGAAGCTGAATGAAAAGTCTGATGGTCGTATTACTGTCGATCTGTATCCCGTTGGCCAGCTGGGCGATGCCATTCAGCAGTGTGAGTTGCTGCAGACTGGTGCACTGGAGTTCGCCATCATCAGCCCGGGCAACACCGGAACTATCGTTCCCGAAAATCAGCTGTTCTCCCTGCACTTCCTGTTCCCCAGCGACTGGGATAAGACTCTGGAAGTTCTCAAGACTAGTACCGCACTGAACGAGATGCTGGGCGAAAAGTATCTGGAAAAGAACATTCAGGTGCTGCAG
>JAEIGA010016015.1_pt1 | contig 11412 bp, 12 predicted proteins | sample 9270691 | NCBI WGS metagenome assembly JAEIGA01 (sample SAMN17057246, study PRJNA624740) | gut metagenome | biome: biome; isolation source: fecal sample | host: Bos grunniens | place: China: Xizang | collected 2019
GTTACAAGATTTTAATGCATTGATTAAGCGTTCGAAAATGCCTGTTATCAAAGCGATTGTTCCGCCAGATACTCCTGGTATTACGTTAGCAGAACCGATTCCGATTCCTTTAAAGAAATTTGCAATAAATTGATTCATATTGATTTAGTTTGTTTTGTTGTTTTTATATCTGTTTATTAAATTAACAATATCTTCGTTGTTCATAATGAAATTAGGATCGAAATCAATGAATTCATGAACGCCTTCATAATCGATATTCAAAGCTTCTTCTAAGTTTAGCATTCCTAATTCGTAATCTTCATCAACAAAATTTATGAAAGCTAGTCTGTATAACAAAGGTGCTTGTCTTCCAAGTAGTTTCAATCCTTTTTCTATGTATTTAATCGCGTTTTTTACATCGTCCAACAAAATGTAGACTTCCATATATGCGATGTATAAATTGACATCGTAGGGAAAAAGTTCTTCAATTTCCTTTAAATATTTTAACGAAGTCTTGAATTTTTCTGTCTTATTGTGCTCTTCGACAAGAACATAAAGATAATCAGTGTTATATGGAGCCAGAGTGTGTGCTCTTTTTAAGAATTTAATTGCAGATTGATGATTGTTTTCTTCGCAGAAAATAAATCCTAATCCAGCATAAGCTTCGGCTATGTTTTCGTCTAACTCAATGGCTTTGTTGAAGTTGAATATTGCTTCTGACTTATTTCCAGTTTTTGCCAAAGCTTCGCCATAGAGACAATATAAGATTGGTTTTTTAACATCATTTCTAAATGCTTCTTCAATAATGTCAATACTATCTTGATATTTGTCTAACTCATTGTAAATCGTGGCAATATTGATATATGCGCTTGGAAAATGCTGGTCTATTGCCATTGCGTATTCGTATTGTTCGACCGCTTTTTCGAGAAGATGTATTCTCAAATAGCAATTTCCCAATGTCATCCAAGCAGTTATGCTATAAGGGTTTTTGTCGACTTCGCCTTTGAAAAACTCGATGGCTTCATCAGGTCTGTCGAGGAAAAAGTAACAATTTGTTATTTCTGCATATTGTTCAGCGATATCAGGGCTAGCATTAAGTCCTTTCTTGAAATAATAAAGCGCACGTTCAAAGTCTCGCAATAACATATATTCCACAGCCATGGAATTGTAAATGTCGTCGCAATTCTCCTTGTCAAGAAGTTTGATGGCTTTTTTATATGCAGTCAATGATTTTTTATGTTCGTCCATCAATGAATAACAATAGCCTAAACTTAGTTGATAATCAGGGTCTTCTGTATTGTTATTATCATCGTTTAAATAAGGTAAGGCATTTGAAGCGTCTTGTACAGACAAATACTTCTTCGCCATAATAAGATTGGTGAGTGGGTTAGTGGTGTGATAAGTGCTTGCTAAATCAGCAATAATATTGATTTTTGGTATATCGTTTTTTTGGACGTAATGTTCGAGAATGATATTCAATTCATCGGCGTCAAAAAATAATGGCATGCCGCTTTCGAGCTGATTTTCAAAGCGATTTATCAACTCTTGAATTTCATAATCGTCAAGAAAATTATCGTCGTTAAAACCCATATCTTTTTTTTGCAAATTTAAAAAAAACTGCCTTATATTTGCAAAAAATATAACGTTATGACATTAATTAAATCTATATCCGGATTCCGTGGAACCATAGGTGGAAAACCAGACAACGGACTCACACCAATCGACATTGTGAAACTCACATCTTCTTTTGTATGTTTAATTCGTCGTTCTGGCGTCAAACGTCCTCGTATCGTTGTCGGTCGTGACGGCCGCCTCTCTGGTACTATGGTCAACCAATTGGTCTGCGGAGCATTGCAAGGCATGGGCGCAGATGTCATCGACATCGGTCTTAGCACAACGCCAACTGTTGAAGTCGCTGTTACTGAAATGAAAGCCGACGGCGGAGTAATCCTCACTGCAAGTCATAATCCAAGACAATGGAATGCTCTTAAATTGTTGAATAACAAGGGTGAATTTATTTCAAAAGCTGAAGGAGAATGGCTCCTCGAAAAAGCTGCTGTCGATGACTACGAATTTTCAAATATAGACGAAATAGGAACATACTCTATTGAAAATGACTGGATTGAACGCCATGTTGATATGGTTTGCAATCTCCCTCTCGTAAATAAAGATTTAATTGCAAAAGCTAATCTCAAAGTCGTTGTCGATGCCGTTAACTCAACAGGTGGAATCGCTATTCCAATGTTACTCAGAAAATTAGGCGTTACAGATATCGTTGAATTGAATTGTGAAGTGACAGGTAATTTCGCTCATAATCCAGAACCTCTTGCTGTTAATTTGGTCGAGACTTGCGCTAAGGTTAAGGAAGTCGGCGCAGATTTCGGTATCGTTGTCGACCCAGACGTCGACCGTCTCGCTTTCATCGATGAAAACGGCGAAATGTATGGCGAAGAGTACACTTTGGTTACAGTAGCATCTTACATTTTACAAAATAAAAAAGGTAACACAGTTTCAAATCTTTCTTCAACACGCGCATTGCGTGACGTGACACAACAATTTGGCGCAGAATATTTTGCAGCAGCTGTCGGTGAAGTCAACGTAGTTGAAAAAATGAAAGAAGTTAACGCTGTCATCGGCGGCGAAGGCAATGGTGGCATCAGATATCCAGAATTGCATTATGGTCGCGACGCTTTGGTCGGTGTAGGTCTTTTCCTTACTTATCTATGTGAATCACAATGCACTTGCTCAGAATTGAAGTCAAAATTCCCATTATATTATATGTCGAAAAACAAAATTGAACTCGACCCTTCAACAAATGTAGATGAAATTTTGGCAAAGATAGCTGACAAGTTTAAAAATGAACAAGTTACAACAATCGACGGCGTTAAGATTGACTTCGCAGAAGGTTGGGTTCATTTGCGTAAATCTAATACTGAACCAATCATTAGAGTTTATTCAGAAGGAAAGACTGAAGCTGAAGCAGAACGACTCGCACAAATGATGTTAGACGAAGCAATGAAGAATTGAAAATTTAAAACTGAAAACTGAAAATTAAGAAATCTATGTCGTCTAATAGAAATAAAAATAAAAGTCGCCGCAGATATAAATATCATGCGGTGACTTTTAAATTGACTTCAGGTCAGTATAAATCTCTTAAAAATTATTGTAAGGCGAGAAAAACTACGCCAATCAAATTGATAAAGAAAAGCATAGAACGCTTCATATCTCATTATGAATATGAAGTGCCTGCAGAATTATATCTCACAGAAAACCAACTTGATCTCTTTGAGGAAATTGAGAATGAGCAATTAACAATTGACAATGAACAATTGAAAATTAACAATGAAAAATTAACAATTGAAAATGAGCAATTGGCAATGAATTTTGAACTTTAAACCTTAAACTATTTATTATACGGAATACGATTCGCTATAGATCTTCCCAGGGTCACTTCGTCGGCGTATTCTAGTGCGTCGCCAACAGAGATTCCTTTTGCAATTGTGCTTATAGTTCCGTTAAAATCTTTTAACACTCTTGACAGATAATAATTAGTTGTGTCGCCTTCTATTGTTGCAGGCAATGCTAAGATAATTTCTTTAATATCATCCTTGATGGTTCTTTCCAGAAGTTCGTTGATTCTTAAATCGTTTGGTGATATTCCTTCGATTGGATTTATGATTCCTCCGAGGACGTGGTACAAACCGTTGAAAGAGCAGGTTCGTTCAATTGCTAGCACATCGCGCATATCGGCGACTACGCATAGCAGAGATTCATCGCGTTTTGGATTGGAGCAAATTGAGCATAAAGGCTCATCGCTGATGTTATAGCAGCGCTTGCATAAAACGATATTATTTCTCATGTCACTCAATGACTTGCATAATTGGTCGGTCATGACTTTTTCTTCTCCTAAGAGATGTAAAGCAAGTCGCAATGCTGTCTTTTTGCCGATGCCTGGTAACTTAGATAATTCGTCAACTGCCTTTTCCAATAATATAGATGAATATTCTGCCATAAATCATACAACTTTTTCTGCAAAGATACGTTAATTCTAAAAACTTTTTAACTTTGCAAAAAAACAAATTATGAAAAAATTAACAAAAATATTTACATTTTCATTAACACTTTTAACATTATTATTATCAGAAAACATTTACGCTCAAAATAATTATAACAAGACAGACAAACAAGGTCGTCGTCAAGGTAAATGGATTGAATATCAGACTAATGGACAAATACGTTATAAAGGTCAGTTCAAAAATAATGAACCAATAGGAGAGTTCCTTTATTATTCTGAAGATGGAAGTTTATTTGTCAAAAACAAGCATTTAAAGAATAATGTTACAGAAAGTGAAATATATTCTTCAAATGGTAAAGTCGTTGCTAAAGGTAACTATGTCAACAAGAAAAAACAAGACAGATGGGAATATTATAGCGAAGAAGACGGTTCTTTGATTCTCGTTGAAAATTATAATAACGGCAGTTTGGTTGGTAAATCAGAAGCTTATTTGCCAGGAACTAAGTTAGTTGTAGAAGAAACAGAATATGTCAACGGAATGAAACACGGTTTGTATTCAAGATTTTACGACAATGGCGTCCCTATGATTGAAGCATATTACAGCAATGACAAATTGAACGGAAGTTACGTTCATTACTATCCGAATAGCATGGTTAAAGAAGAAGGTCTTTTCAAAGATGGCGCAAAAGTGGGAGAGTGGAAGTTCTATGATGTTTCTGGCAATTTGATTTCTACTGATAATTACATGGAATCACCAGTGGATAATTCTATGGAAATCATTGAAGAATAGTGATTTGTTTCAATTCGCTCAGAGTATCTACAATTTTATTTCCAGTTGTTTCAAGACGTTGTTTAGAAACATGTCCTCCGCTGAATAAGACGCAATCGAATCCACATTGTTCTGCGACTTCTGCGTCGTGCAATGTGTCGCCAACCATAAGACATTCAGACGGATTCAAATTCAGTTTTTCGACAACTTGTTTTCCTAAAGACACTTTTTCTCTGGCGTAGTTGTCGCTTATACCAAAAATATGTTCAAAGAAATGTGATATTCCAGCATTGTTTATCATCAGCTTTAAATTGTCGTCTTTCATTGCTGATAATACAATCTGTCGATAGCCGTTTTCTTTAAAAAAATTAAGAGTGTCAACGACATCTTGGAATAAGTTTAACTTAGGTGCTCCTGCTGCGTACAATTTAACATATTGTTTTGCAGGTATTTCGAAAGGTTCTTTTTCAAAGTCGAAGCCAGCTTTGACATAATAATCCACTACTGGGAACCCGAAAATATCTCTATATCGTTCGGCGGTTAATTCTGGAATATTTCTTTCTTTTAGCAAAACATTTACAGACTCCAATGACAAGTCGAGGTCGTTTAATAGAGTTCCGTTCCAATCCCAAATGATAGTCTTTACCATAATGCCAAGTTCAATGGCTTTAGTTCAAAAGCCTTAGTTATCTACAATGTTTTGTATAATCTTCCATGTTTGGTCTGCCTTTGGCTTCTGCAATTTTGAAGTAGTAGCAAGCCATGTCGTAATCGCTTATGCTTCTGTAGTATAAGCCGATATTGAAATAAGCCTGAAGGTAATTTGGATTTAATTCGATTGTTTTATTATAATCGTCTAGAGCTGATTCTTTTTGTAAGATATTGTATTTTGCACATCCGCGATAGAAATAAGCTTCGTGGTTTTCAGCATCATATTTTATTGCTTTGTCAAAAAAATCTATGGATTCTTCAAATTGAGAATGATAGAGATAATCCATTCCTTTGTCAAGATAGATTCTAGATTTTTCAGGATTATTTCCGCAAGAGATTAAGGATAATAAAGATACAAATGCTATTGTCTTAAATAATGTTTTCATAATAAATTAATTTTCTACAAAGATACGAAAAAGTCAAAGGTCAACAGACTGCTGTCAACAGTTTTTTTACTTTATGATTAAAAATAGAGCCAATGCCAGGAGAAACATCCGTTAGAATCCAGCATTACGGCTGGCATAGGTATTTTAATGAAGTTTAATACTTTCAATGTTGTTTTTAAGAATTTGTTTTTCACTGGAATTCTGGTCAAATCGATGTCTGGAGAGAGCACGAATTGTCGTGTCCTGGTGAATTCTGGAAATTGCTCGTATGTGCTATGTGTCATTCCTTCTGCGCTATATCCCAATGCGACGTTTATCCATGAAGGGAATTTGCTTTCTTTGTTGAGAAACAGTGATTTGATGTTAAAAGAAAGCCATATTGTCTGGCCGTTGTAATCTTTTAGCATCTTTTCAGGAAAATTGCTTCCTAGCAGATTTGGGTTGTATTGAGGAAATTGAGTGTTATGATAAGAATATTTCATAGAGATTCTTTGTTCGTGCCAAAGTGCCTGTTGTCCCATAAATAATCCGGTTCCTGCAGCATTAGCAATCATATCACCCCAAGAAAACCCCCAACCTGTTGATAATCCGTCGAAAAATTCTACTGTGGTAAGAAAAACAAAGCCAACGGGTGCTCCATATAATATTGATTTTTTCTCATTGCAACCTGCGAGTCGCAACGCTTCGTAACCAAGTGTTCCTAGATAATAAGCCGACATTGAATGACCAGCTTTGTCCATTTGCAGCCAGTTATTGTTGTCATTGTGAAAATGAAAGCCTTCTTGATTATAATCGGCATACCATAAATAATATAAGCCTGTCATTGAACCTACATAAAGAGCTGCTTCGGTTCCAACGATGATGCCTATGTTTTTCTTAATGTTTTTTAAGGAATCATCAGGAGAATAAACGATTTCCTGGGATGAAACCCTTAATGAAAACGAAAACAATACTAATAAAGCTACGAGCCTTGTGCTATGAGCTATGAACTTGTTATATGTATTTAATATATTCATTTATGTTGTTTGTTTAATTGATTGCTCATGGCGCATAGCTCACAGCAAGAAAAAAACTTACTTCCAAATTCTTCTTTTGTTCAATGCTTTTCTATATTTTTCAGCATTCATGTTATGTTCTTTCATATTTCTTGCAAAGACATGATATCCAGACATGTCAGAATTTGCGCAAAAGTAGAAATACTTATGTTTTTCAGCATTTAAGACAGCGTCTATGGCTGCAATTGAAGGAATGCAAATAGGTCCTGGAGGAAGCCCTATATATTTATATGTATTGTAAGGTGACTCGATTTCTTTGTGAATATCAAGGACTCTTTTTATTTCAAAATCTCCGATTGCGAATACTAAAGTGGGGTCGGCTTGAAGTGCCCAGTTTTTCTTTAATCTATTGATATAAACGCCGGCAATGCGAGGCATTTCTGATACTTTAGTAGTTTCCTTGTCGACAATAGAAGCTAAGATGCTTGCTTCTATTGGTGTGATATTAAGTGATTTAGCTTTGTTTATGCGTTCTTCGTTCCAGAATTTGTTATATTCATTAATCATCTTTTCGACAAACTCGTTAGCATCGATATTCCAATATAATTCGTATGTGTTTGGTATGAATAAAGCTGCAAAATTTTCCTTGTCGAATCCCATTTCCTTAAGAGTTGCATTTCCTTTGATGGCATTTAAAACCGCCAGAGAATCGAGTTCTAGTTGTTCATCGATGCGAGCTGCAAGTTGTTCCAGGGTCCTTATGTTATTAAATGTGAATTTCACAGGTGTCTGGCTTCCAGAACGAAGCATATTTAAAAGATGACGATTACTCATGCCATCTTTAATGATGTAATGTCCTGATTTTATGTATTTTGGATAATCGAGTTTTTTAGCGACCCACTCGAAAGATTTCTTGTTTATTACGAGACTGTCAGAGTAAAGTTTGTTTTTTATTGTTTCGAAATCATCGTTGGAATAAATATATAAAGAATAATTTTCCGCAGTTGATATATTAGGATAAATAATTGATTTATATGATTTTATAAAAAATAAAACGGAAGACATCAATAATATGCAGAAGATGCCGAATGCGATACGTTTCATTTTTTTCATTTTATTGATATGATTTTGATGATATGATTTCAACGTTTTCATTAAAAATTTTTGTTAATATATTGAAGTTCAATTTCGTCTATAAATCCTTCAGGCGTTCTTATCCATTCTTTACGAAGTCCGCATTGGACGAATCCGACTTTTGTGAATAAGTTGATGCTGTCTGTATTAAGTACGTCAATGAGACAATATACTTGTTTGAGCATCAATGTTTTGAAACAATAATCGAGGATGAGTTGTAGCGCTTCTTTAGCGTAGCCTTGTTTTCTAAAATCTTTTTGCAACAGAATTCCAATGCCAGCTCTCATGTGGATAGGGTCAAAATCGTATAAGTCGATACAGCCTATATTATTGTTGTCATCTTTTCTTTCGATGATGAAACGAATTTGTCTGACAGAAAACAAGTCGTGGTTGTTCAATAAAAATTCTTCTATTTGATATAGAGAATATGGCATATAAGTTTCGCTGACTCGCCAGATTTCCTGGTCATTTTCCCATTTATATATTAATGAGGCGTCTTTAGGCTCAGCAGCTCTTATGATAATATTTTCGTTCTGTGCAAACATGAATTTTATTTTTGAGGTGCAAAGATAAATATTCCGTCAAAAACGTGTGCGGCAGGACCAGATAAAATTACATTTTTAAAATTATCGTTTTCTTTCTCGAAGCGAACATTCAATTTGGCGATTTGAGTATAGACATCGATATCGTTTCCTCCAAACCAAAGCGAAGCTGCTATTGCAGAAGCTGTTACGCCTGTACCGCAGGCTAGAGTCTCGTTTTCAACGCCTCTTTCATAAGTCCTGATATGAATGTTTCCGTTGTCATTTAATAGGAAATCAACATTGACGCCATCATCGGAAATATTTTTGTCATAACGTATTTTAGCACCTTCTGTATTGACATCTAAATCTGACAAATTGTTAATTTTTTTAACATAATGAGGTGATCCTGTGTTGATTAAAAGGCTGTTTTCGTCACATTTATAAGACAAAATGTCGCACATTGACAATTCTACATGAAATTCGTTAAAAGATTTTTGCAAAATACTGACATTATGAATGCCATCAACGGCTTCGTAGGTGGCAGTGTTGCTTATTATGCCTTGTTGATACGCGAAAGCTGCAATACAACGACCTCCGTTACCGCAAAAAGTGCTTTCCTTGCCGTCGCAATTGTAATATTTCATTCTAAAATCATAATTATCAGAAGGCAATAACATTATCAATCCATCAGCGCCAATACCGACACGTCGGTCACACATATTATATATTAATTCCTCATCTAATAATATTTCTTTTTTTATTGCGTTTATCATGATGAAATCATTGCCGGCACCATGAAATTTGCTGAATTTAATGCTTTGATTTATAGAGCTGTTCATAAAAATATTCTGTTTTAAAACACTATATGTTTTGGCAGGAATTTTGATATTGTAAAAATAGTACTTTTTTTAAAACAAACCATATCGAAAAAAGAATCTTTACTCTTGAAAAATCAGGAAGATGTCTCCTGAAAAGATTTTTTAAACAAAGACAGACATCGCTTTTATTAACTAACTAATTTTTAAAATATGAAGAGTAAAACAAAAATCTTATTCATGACTTTAAGTGCTATTGTGGTAGCATTATGTGTTTTGACAGTCAATCTTTATATGTCGCAACGTGAAATGAGACAATCTTTGGCGAATTCGGAAATGCAAACTTGCTCTGTTGACGATAAGACAATGCCAATTGTTAAGGCAAATTATATGTCGTATAGTGATGAAAATGATTTTGTTGATGCGGCTGAAAAGACTGTAAATACCGTAGTTCACATCAAGACGGAAGTCGTTTCACGAGGCAGCAGTTATTATGATTTCTTCGGTTCATTGATAGAACAATTGTATGGAGGACAGATGCAAATACCTAATAATGTTTCTGTCGCATACGGCTCTGGTGTGGTGATTTCTCCAGATGGCTATATAGTTACAAACAATCACGTTGTGGAAGGCGCAAGTAAGATTGAAGTGACATTCAACGACAAACATAAGAGAAGCGCGACGATTATAGGTAACGATCCAAGTACAGATTTAGCATTGATAAAGGTTGATGCAAAAGATTTGGAATATCTGACTTTTGCTGATTCTGATGAGGTGAAAGTAGGAGAGTGGGTGCTCGCTGTTGGAAATCCTTTTAATTTGACATCTACGGTTACGGCTGGTATTGTTAGTGCCAAGGCTCGTAACATCAATATCTTAGGTGATGGAAGTACGATAGAATCGTTCATTCAGACCGATGCTGCGATAAATCCAGGTAATAGTGGTGGCGCATTGGTTGATGTTGATGGAAATCTTATAGGAATAAATGCAGCTATAGCTTCTCGCACAGGTAGTTATGAAGGATATTCTTTTGCTATACCATCAAATATAGTTAAGAAAGTCGTTGAGGATTTCTTGCAGTATGGTTCATTGCAAAGAGCGTATTTGGGAGTTAGTATTGTTGAGATAACAGAAGAACTCGCGGAAGCTAAAGGAATTAAGGAAATGTCAGGAGTTTACATTATGGAAGTGAATGAAAGAGGAGGCGCAAAAGCAGCTGGCATTAAGGAAGATGATATTCTGTTAAGTGTTAATAATATTTCTGTTAATTCTAATTCACAGTTGGTAGGAGTCGTAAGCCAGTATCGTCCAGGCGATAAGGTCATGGTGAAGATACAGCGTGATGGAAAAATATTAGTAAAGGAAGTAACACTCAAGAATTTGGAAGGTACAGAAGAGATGCATAAAGATAGCGATAGCTTCTATAACGAAGTGTTAGGAATAAAGGCGCAAGCTTTGCCAATGTCATTGAAGAATGAGCTTGGAATAAACTACGGATTAAAAGTTGTTGAAGTGAATGATGGAATTTTCAAACAGAAAGGCATTACAAACGATTTTATAATATTATCAGTTAATTATCAAAAAGTAAGTTCAGAAAATGATCTTAGGAAGGCATTGGGCAATGATAGAAACGGTAAGATCAGAATAGAAGGAACTAATTCAACAGGAACTTATAATATAACTTTTGAATTTTATCGATAAAAAAATGTCCACGAAAAGACACGAATAAACATGAAATATTAGTGAAGTTTAGTGAAGATTAGTGGATGAAAACGTCCACGAAAAGACACGAATAAACATGAAATATTAGTGAAGATTAGTGGATGAAAACGTCCACGAAAAGACACGAATAAACACGAAATATTAGTGAAGTTTAGTGGATATAAAAAATCGTGGATGAAAGAAAAACGATAAAACAATTTAGAAATAATTTTGTTAGATAATACATGAGACAATTAAAAATTTCAAAATCAATAACGAATCGTGAGTTAGGATCGTTGGATAAATATCTTGCGGATATAGCAAGAGAAGATATGGTGACCCCGGAAGAGGAAGTGGTGCTTGCACAAAGAATAAAAGCAGGA
>JAEIGA010016016.1_pt1 | contig 11412 bp, 7 predicted proteins | sample 9270691 | NCBI WGS metagenome assembly JAEIGA01 (sample SAMN17057246, study PRJNA624740) | gut metagenome | biome: biome; isolation source: fecal sample | host: Bos grunniens | place: China: Xizang | collected 2019
CGCTGCTGACCTTGGTCTTACTGTTGAGGAGCGTGATATTCCTGTTGAGGAGCTCGCTACATTTGAGGAGGCTGGTGCTTGCGGTACTGCTGCTGTTATCTCACCTATCGGTGCATTGTACGACCTCGACAACAACGTTACATACGACTACGGTATGAAGGTTGGCGAGACTTGCAAGAAGATGTATGATCACCTTCAGGGCATTCAGTACGGCCGTGTTGAGGATATCCACAACTGGAACGTAGAGGTAATGTAATTTCTTGTGATAAGGGCGCATCTGCGACCTTTCAATCAAAGCCACCAATGGGACGTACGCCAAGTACTACCCATCGGTGGCTTTTTCATGTCAAGGCCACATCTGCAACCCTTCTAATAAGAAATTCTTTGCCAAGGATAACGTTCCACGTGGTACATAGAGAACATATTGCAACAACAAAAAGGAGTGCTCCACGTGGAACACTCCTTTTATATGTAATATAGAGTATAGAACTATCTACCAAATTTAACCAACAAGACGTTAATATCGGCGGGCGATACGCCAGGGATGCGGCTTGCCTGGCCTATTGTCGTAGGACGTATGCGAGTTAGCTTCTGGCGAGCCTCGATGGTTAGCGACTGCATGGCATTGAAGTCGAAGCTCTCGGGGATGCCAATGCTCTCTAAACGGTGCATCTTCTCGGCATAATATCGCTCACGTTCGATATATCCTCGATACTTACATTGTATCTCCGCCTGCTCAATAACTTCCTTCGAAAGTTCGTTTTCTGCGATATACTTACCTAACTTTTTATGTACACGGCTAAGCTCAAAAATGGTGACATTGCTACGAAGAACGATGTCATAGAGCTTTTTTCCTTGCGTCAAAGGCTCCTCGCCTATCGAAATTAAATAGCTGTCAATTTCGCCTATTCTGACCGACGTTGCGCGCAGCATCGAAATAAGCGATTCTACAGCCGTATTTTTTTTGAGCAAATTTTGGTGTTTCTCCTCCGAAACAAGACCAATTTTGTAGCCCAGAGGTGTCAATCGCTGATCGGCATTATCTTGTCTGAGGAGTATTCGATACTCGGCACGAGAGGTAAACATTCGGTATGGCTCATCAACACCCTTAGTCACGAGGTCGTCAATGAGCACACCGATATATGCCTCGTCACGACCAAGTACAACCTCCTCCTCGCCTTCTATCGATCGATGAGCGTTGATGCCTGCCATGAGGCCTTGCGCTGCTGCCTCCTCATATCCTGTAGTGCCATTCACCTGGCCAGCGAAATATAGTCCGTCAACGAGCTTTGTCTCGAGCGTATGCTTAAGCTGCGTGGGTGGAAAGTAGTCGTACTCGATAGCATAGCCTGGGCGATATACATGCACATCCTCAAATCCTACGATGTTGCGCAGCGCCTCCATCTGCACCTCAAAAGGTAGTGATGACGAGAAACCATTGAGGTAGTACTCGTTAGTCGAACGCCCCTCGGGCTCAAGAAATAGCTGGTGCTGCTCCTTATCGGCAAAGGTGCGTAGCTTATCCTCGATGCTTGGACAGTAGCGAGGGCCTATGCCATGTATCGTGCCATTGAATAGTGGCGAGCGGTCGAAGCCCGTGCGCAAGATGTCGTGCACTCGCTTCGAGGTGTAAACCATAAAACATGGCAACTGATTGCTAACAGCCTGAGTGTCTGTGTCATACGAAAACTTAGATGGCTCAGCATCACCCTCCTGCACCTCCATAGCATCGAAGTTGATGGTGCGAGCATCTAGCCTTACGGGCGTGCCTGTCTTCATGCGGCCACTCTCGAAGCCGAGCTTTTCGAGGCTTGCTGTTATGCCATGTGATGCCTGGTCGCCAGCACGTCCACCCTCGGCACTCGCCTCGCCACAATGCATCACGCCCTCGAGAAATGTTCCAGCGGTGAGCACTACCCTACTGCACTCTATCTCTACGCCCATGCGTGTTTTAACGCCCCTCACACGAGGTTTCTCGCCCGAGAGGTCAAAGAGTATATCTTCAACAGAATCTTGCCACAGATAGAGGTTTTGGGTGTTCTCGAGCAGTTGTCGCCACTTAAGTGAGAACTCATGCTTGTCGCACTGCGCGCGTGGGCTCCACATGGCAGCGCCCTTCGAGCGGTTGAGCATACGAAACTGAATGGCTGAATGGTCGGTTACCCTACCCATCATGCCACCAAGAGCGTCTATCTCTCTGACAATCTGGCCTTTAGCCACGCCGCCAACTGCGGGATTACACGACATTGAGGCAATCTTCTCCATGTCGATAGTGATGAGCAGTGTGCGGCTACCAAGGCGTGCTGCTGCCGACGCTGCCTCACAGCCTGCATGGCCTGCGCCAATGACTACAACATCGTAGCTTAATCTCATAGCATCTCCTCACGTAAAAGTTTCAGATAGCGGTTCTCCAGGCGACGCATATTGCGCTCGGCCGTTGGAGCTTTGTCACGGTGGCCGCATAGGTGGAGTGCTCCGTGCACTATCACACGACGCATCTCGTTGATAGGCAGCGAATTATATAGGTAGGCGTTGTCCGTAACCGTAGCTACGTCGATATATACCTCGCCGCTAACAATGCCCTCCTCTACCCTACTTTCACGCTCCTCGAAGGTGATAACATCGGTGAAATAGTCGTGGCCCAAGAAGTCACGATTCATCTGGCGGTGATAGTCTGACGAGCAAAATATATAGTTAATCTCGCCTGCCTGATATCCCTCACGACGAATAACCTCGTCGATCCAACGACGTAGCACGAGGCGTTTTGTGGGTTTATAGTTACAATCTTGGTTGTAGAAATGAATCATAGTGAGAAATCTAATTGATTAGACAACCCTATTTCTTGAAGCAGTCCATAACATTCATTGGCTTGCTGGACTTAGTGTTCATAATCATAAACTGCATGTAGGCACTCATCGTTCCGTTGTGGTCTACGCCAATGCCTATTGTGCCTATCTGCTCGTTGCGCAAGACGATGTCGCCCTCGGCAACACGCACCTGGCTAAGATGCGTATATACCGACACATAGCTGCCATGAGCAATCATTACCGTAGCATGGTTTGTGTTGTCGAGTACTATGCGGATAACCTTACCCTCATAGATGCTATTCACGGCGTCGCCCTTCTTGCCCGATATCTTGACCATGTTGGTCTGCATCTTCTCGGTCTTGCCGCCCACTACGGGCAGATTTAAGGCCTTTGTAGACGATGAGAAGCTCTTACCTATGTTGTTGCCCTCGGCGAGCTTACGTAGCTCCTGAGTGGCCTTTTCGAGCTGTTTCTGCTGGCGCTGCTGCTCGGCCATAGCCTCCTTCTCACGCTTCGACAACTTCTCGAAGGTGCGCTTAGCCTCGTCACAATCACGCTCCAACGCACGATGCTCGGCCTCGAGCGAACGGCTCAACGAGTCGAGCTCGCTGCGACGCACGCTAAGCTCTCTGCGCATGAGCGTAAGTCGCTTACCCTGCTCCACGATAGCCTCAGCTAAGGCTGCTCGCTGCTCGGCAACATGGCGAATATTCACCATGCGATGGGTAGCATCCGACAGGTCGGTAGACGAGAATAGGTATGTCGTGGTGCTCTGTGTGTGGTAGTTGCGATGTGCCACACGCACAGCCTCGGCATATATGCGTTTGTTGTAGTCGAGAGCCTTGGCCAACGAATCTATCTGACCGTCAAGGGCAATGGCCTCATTTTCAAGAAGTTCCTGCTTGCGCTCGGTCTCTGCAATATATGATGTGCGTTGGTTCATCTGCATGGTGAGCTTCTCGACCTGTTCCGTAGCACTACCCTTCTCCTTTTTGAGGTCGATGACCTCCTGCTTTGTGCGCTCCAAGTCTTTTTTATATTGCTCCACACGCTTTTGCTGCTCGGCCACTGTTGTCGACTTCTTCTGAGCCGATACCGACATAGTCATAGCCGCTGTAAGCAGCATGACAAACATCAAAAGAATATGTCTAACGAATCGTAACACAGCAACTTATAGGTCTATATCTTCTATCATCAACTCGGCGATATGCTTCACCATCAGCTCGGCATCGTAGCCATTTTCCACAGCCTTCTGCCAGTAGGTGTCGGCCATGAACTTCTCGCCCAACGCCCATAGTATGTCGCCATAGTGTGCAAGCAACGACGCCTCACGCTGGCCCGATAGTGTCAGGGCCTGACGCATATACTTCTTAGCCTCCTCGTTGCGGCCTAAACGGTGCAACACCCAAGCATAGGTGTCGATATAGTTGTAGTTATTCTCCTCGATGGTTATGGCAAGCTGCGACATTGCCAAAGCCTTATACAAATCCTTATCAAGCAGGCTGAGGAAGTAGGCATAGTTGTTGAGCACCTCGGCATTTTGGGGGTTGTTGTCGAGAGCCTGCTCATAGAGTTTAAAGGCCTTGCTATCTTTGCCAAGCTCATGATAGTAATCGCCCAAGCGGCCCAAATAGAGGCTTCTATCTTCAGCCGTCTGGGCATACTTCAACGCCTTGCGTAGGATGGCTATTGCCGCATTAGTATTGCCCTCCATCTGTTCGAGCGCCGAATACATGCTCCACATGTAGGTGCTTGTTTTAAATAGCTCGACGCCATGCTTTAAGTCATCTTTGAGCAGGTCGTAGCGTTCAAGCGTAACATCCAAAGCAACCATAAACTCGTAGTCCTCAACCGTAGCACTACTGTCGTCGATATGTTGGCGCAGAAAATCAAGTGCCTCCTCATACATCTCGGCATTGCATAGGTGAGTAGCATATATGTGCATCACCTTTCGCTCGGTAGGGTAGTTCTTTGCCATTGTTGTTATGAGTCCACCTACCCTGAAGAAGTTGTCACGATAGAACTCAGTGTCGGAAATAATATCCCTGAGTCGATCCAGCTTGATGTCGAGCGATATGTCGCTATGGTTAAAAATCTTCTCCTCGAACCTAAAACGCTCGCTCACATTGTTTTGACGCATGTGGTAGTCGAGAAGCTCAACTATCGAGGCTATGCGTGTTGTGTCGAGCTGGTAGGCCTCCTCATATGTAACTCGTGCCAACGAATCCTGCTCAACAAGGTCGTAGGTGTTTGCCAACTCCATGCGGGCGTCAATATCGTATGGGCTATCGGCCACCAGGCGCTTACCTGTCTCAATAGCTCGATCATACTGCCCTGTGTCTACCAGCAGCTGCTGCTTAAATCGAGCAAGAACATCGTTGCGGCCTATGCGCACCTCGGCAGAGTCGAGCGTGGCAATAGCCACGTGCGGCTGTCGCTTAATGGTGTATATGTAGGCAAGGAAGTAGTATGTCGAGGGCTGATGCTTGTCCAGCGCCAGCAGCCTCTGATACATGGGCAGCGCACGATCGAAGTCGTGGCTGTTGAATAGAAGCGAGGCGTAGTTGTCGCAATACCACTTATTTGTCGTGTCGGCATGGTATGCTCGTGCAGCAAACTCTATGGCCTCGGCGCCATCGATATGCTTAATGCGACTGAGGTTGTAGAGTGCTGGGGCATAGCCGCTATTCTGCATTATGATGTCACGCCACAGACTCTCGGCACGCAGCGTGTCACGGTTGATGGCAAGAGCCTTCACCGCCTCGGCATTACGGTGCGACAGCGATAAGCTATCTGCACTCCACCTCTCGCCTATGTCATTAACGGGAATAGTGGGGTGGTCGACAGCCGTAAATGCTGTCGACACAACCACCAATATTAGTGCAAAAAGAGTATAAATTAGTCTACTCACGCCGTAAGATTATTACAAGGCGCTCTCAAACTGATTGAGGAAGCGCACGTCATTCTCGAAGTATAGACGAAGGTCGCCCACGCCATACTTGAGCATTGCGATACGCTCAATACCCATACCAAAGGCGAAGCCAGAGAACTCCTTAGGATCGATGTTGTTGGCCTCCAATACATTAGGATCAACCATGCCGCAACCCATAATCTCCAACCAGCCAGTGCCCTTACATACTCCACAGCCCTTGCCGCCGCAGATTGAGCACGACACGTCAACCTCGGCTGATGGCTCGGTAAATGGGAAGTATGATGGACGCATACGAATCTGTGCCTGCTCGCCGAAGAGCTCCTTGGCGAAGTATAGCAACGACTGCTTCATGTCGGCAAACGACACATTGCGGTCGATGTACAAGCCCTCGATCTGGTGGAAGATGCAGTGTGCACGATACGAGATAGCCTCGTTGCGGAATACACGGCCTGGGCAGATAACACGGATAGGCGGCTTCTGACGCTCCATAGTGCGCACCTGAATTGATGAGGTGTGGGTGCGGAGTACTACATCTGGATTCTTCTCGATGAAGAACGTGTCCTGCATGTCACGTGCTGGGTGCTCGGGTGGGAAGTTGAGTGCCGAGAATACGTGCCAGTCGTCCTCGATCTCTGGACCATCGGCAACAGTGTAGCCGAGGCGTGAGAAGATGCCAACAATCTCGTTCTTAACAATCGAGATAGGGTGGCGCGAGCCAACCTGCTCCTGAGTGCCAGGGCGTGTCATATCGTCGATGCGTGCGGCGTTCATCGCCTGAGCGTTGCTAATCTCCTCTTTGAGGGTGTTGATACGCTCGGTTGCCACATTTTTTAGGTGGTTGAGCTTCTGACCGAGCTCACGCTTCTGCTCGGGAGCTACACTCTTAAATTCCTCCATGAGAGCTCCAAGCTCACCCTTCTTACCAAGAATCTTGATGCGGAATGCCTCAACGTCGGCTGCTGTCTTTGGTGCAAAAGCCTCGATTTCGGCCAAAAGTTGTTCGATTTTGTTAATCATAAGTATCGTGTATTGTATTTCTTGCGTTATTGTTGTATGCTACGCTTTATTACATAAAACGTACAAAGTTACTAATATTTTCTCAAATGACAAGAATTTGCAACGCAATAATTCTCTTTATGCTACTTATTCCAATAAGTAGTGCTGCACAAAGCGTCGGTGTGGTGATGAGTGGCGGAGGCGCTAAGGGGCTCTATCACATTGGTGTGCTGCGTGCCTTAGAAGAAAATGGCATACCTATCGACTATATTGCTGGCACCTCGATGGGCTCGATAATTGGGGGTATGTATGCCTCGGGATATACTGTCGAGGAGATGGAGGAGGTGGCTCTCTCGGGCGACATGGAGCGATGGGTGAGCGGAGGTATCGACCACAAATACAATTACTTCTTCATCGAGCGTGATAAGATAAATAGCATCATAAGTTTGCCTGTGGCCACAACGTCGCACCGTAACAACATCGTTAGTCCCCGCCTCATACTCCCAGGCTCGATGATGCGCAGCTCCGAGATAGACCTCGCCCTATGCAACTTTTTTACCCAGCCCTCGGCTGCTGCCCGCAACAATTTCAGTCAGCTGATGATACCATTCTTCTGTGTAGCCACCGACATTGATAAACACTGCGCCGTAGAACTTCATAGTGGCAACTTAGCTCTTGCCATACGTGCCTCGATGGCGCTTCCCGTAGCATTCTCGCCTGTCGAGATCGACTCGGTTGTCATGTGCGACGGAGGTTGCTACGACAACTTCCCTTGGCGGGCTTTGGACAATCGCTATAACCCCGACATAATCATAGGATCGAGTTGCGTGAATACCGCTGAGAAGATAACCCTCAACTCGTCGGTCATAGAGCAAGCTATGGCGTTGATTACCAAGCCCACAGACTTCAACCTGCCAGCCGATAGGTCGGTATTTATCCAACGTGGTGTCGACGCCTCAGTGCTCGACTTCAGTCGTGCCAAAGAGATCATGGCGGCGGGTTACAACGATGCCATAGCGGCGATGCCCAAGATTAGGGCGCTTGTCACCCGACGTATGACCGCCGAGGAGTTTAAGGAGCGTCGCCAACACTTCCGCTCCGAGTGGCCCGATGCGAAGATGGGCACGATAGCAATCGAGGGCCTTAATCCCCGTCAGCTCGAGATGGCCGAGCAGATGATGCGTATAGGCGACAACCAGCACGACACGCTGCCGCTGACAGCTAAGCAGATGAGCGAGAACTATCTCACCATGTTGGCCAACATGCCCCTAACGAGTGAGTTTCCGAGCATCGTCCACAATCCCTCAACTAATCGTTACGACGTGGCACTGCGCCTACAAACAAAGCCTAACCTCGATATACTCATTGGTGGAAACATATCGTCGACAGCCTTCAACCAGGCATACATTGGTTTGCGCTATCAACTGCTCGGTAGGGTAGTTCAGTCGTTCGATGTCGATGCCCTGCTTGGACCTGTCTACACATTGGCTCGTGTGATGGGCCGCACGATATTTACCACTCGCAAACCGATATACCTATACTACGGCTATAACTTCAACATTAACAATACGTTGAAGGGAAACTTTGGTAACATAACACCCGTAGACAATGCCGAGCAGATGCGTGCCATGGAGAACTTTGTCACCCTCTCATTTGGCTCTGCGCTATCACGCAAAAGTGTCGCCGATGTTACTATGCATACGGGACGCAATACATATAGCTACAATATGGGCGAGTACGAGAAAAGAGAGTACACCCACTTCTCGTTTGTGGGCAGTGAGGTTTCATTCGAGCGAGCCTCGTTTAATAAGCCCCTATACCCAACATCTGGCTCACGCCTCGACCTCTCGGCGATATATCTCTACGGTCGTGATAAGCGAGATTCACGAGGACGTCTGTCTGCCAGTCAAATAGATGAGTATGTTAACACAATACGGCAGTGGGGTGGTGTCAAAGTCTTGTGGGAGCAGTATTTCGATGTTACACACAACGGGGCATTCTCGTGGGGCTATGCTCTCGAGGGGGTATATACCAACCATCCGCAGTTTGACTCACCCGAGGCCACCGAGCTATCCTCGCCCCAGTATGCTCCGCTCGTCCACTCACGCATGGTCTATATGCCAGCCTATCGAGCTAACTATTATGTCGGCATGGGTGTCATGCCTACGGTGCGTATTGTCAATAATCTCTATGCTCGACTTAGTGTTTATGGCATGTTTCGTGAGCGATATAACGATAGGCTAATGCACTATATGTCAGACTTTTCGCTGATATACCACACACCACTCGGCCCAGTAAGCATGTCGCTCACAAAGTATGACTTTTCGTCGAAAAACAACCTATACTTGACCTTCAACTTTGGCTATGCCATCATAGGCAAGAAGGGACTTTTTTACTGATGCAATAGCTTTTTCATCGTTAGTAGTTCTATTTTTTAATAATTTTTACTATATTTGCGCCATTGTATATATATGTCAAAATTAACAATAAAAATATACTACTATGGGAAGAGCATTTGAGTATCGCAAGGCGAGAAAGATGAAGCGCTGGGGACACATGGCGCGAGTATTTACAAAGATCGGTAAGGAGATTGAGATGGCAGTTAAGGCTTCAGGTCCAGATCCATCATCAAACCTCCGTCTTCGTCTTCTTATTCAGAACGCCAAGGCTGAGAACATGCCTAAGGAGAATGTTGAGCGTGCAATCAAGCGTGCAACAGACAAGGATGCTGCCGACTACAAGGAGATGATCTACGAGGGATATGGCCCTCACGGTATCGCTATCTTGGTTGAGACAGCTACCGACAACACCAACCGTACTGTTGCTTCTGTGCGTATGTACTTCAATAAGTATGGTGGCGCACTCGGTACATCAGGCTCTGTAGGCTTTATGTTCGAGCACAAGTGCGTATTTAAGTTCAAGCCAACTGAGGGCATCGACCTCGAGGAGATGGAGTTGGAGATGATCGACTTTGGTGTTGACGAGTTCTACGCTGAGGATGGCGAGGTAACCGTTTACGCATCATACGAGTCATTCGGCCAGATTCAGACATGGATCGAGGAGAAGGGCTTCGAGCTTGTATCTGGAGAGTCAGTACGTATCCCAACCGACACCAAGGAGCTTACTGCCGAGCAGCGTGAGGCTGTTAACAAGCTTATCGAGCACCTCGAGGAGGACGACGACGTGACCAACGTATATACTACAATGGCTGAGTCTGACGAGGACGAAGAGGAGTAAAACAAACTGAAAGGTGAAAGGAGAAAAGTGAAAAGTGGGGTAGCGGTAACGCATAATAAAACTTGTGCGAAGCACACCTTACTTTTCAGTTGTCACTTTTTCAGTTTTCACTTTAAATTTTTGAAGAATGAAGAAATTTACTGAGTATAAAGGTCTTGACCTTAGTGGTGTTGCCGACGAGGTGTTGGCACAGTGGACTAAGGAGGACACCTTTCATAAGAGCATAACAACACGTGAGGGCCATCCAACATTCGTGTTCTACGAGGGACCACCCTCAGCAAATGGTACGCCAGGTATCCACCACGTGATGGCACGTACTATCAAGGATGTATTCTGCCGCTTCAAGACACAGCAGGGTTATCTCGTACACCGCAAGGCAGGTTGGGACACACATGGCCTTCCTGTTGAGCTTGGTGTTGAGAAGAAGATGGGCATCACAAAGGAGGATATCGGCAAGACTATCTCTATTGAGGACTACAACAAGGCGTGCCGTGAGGCTGTCATGGAGTTTACCGACCTCTGGGAGGACCTAACACGCAAGATGGGCTACTGGGTGAACATGGACGATCCATATATCACCTACGACAACAAGTTTATCGAGACCCTATGGTGGCTCTTGAAGCAGCTCTACGAGAAGAACCTTCTCTACAAGGGCTACACCATTCAGCCATACTCACCAGCAGCAGGTACAGGTCTTTCAACACACGAGCTCAACCAGCCTGGTTGCTACCGTGATGTTAAGGACACCACTTGTACGGCTCAGTTCCGCATTCTTGAGCCTAAGGCTGAGATGGAGGGCTGGGGTACTCCGGTGTTCTTGGCTTGGACAACAACACCTTGGACATTGCCATCAAACACTGCACTCTGCGTAGGTCCTAAGTACGACTATGTTGCTGTACGCTCTTACAACCCTTATACCTCAGAGAAGATTACAGCCGTTGTTGCTGAGCCTTTGCTCTACTCAATTTTCAACAAGAAGGCTGAGGAGCTCAAGCTCGAGGACTACAAACCAGGCGACAAGCTCATTCCTTTTGAGGTTGTTGGCAAGTGGAAGGGTACTGAGCTTGAGGGTATGCACTACGAGCAGCTCTTGCCTTGGGTTAAGCCTGTTGAGGCTGACGAGCATGGCAACTGGAAGGAGGCTGCAGACAAGGCATTCCGTGTGATCCTTGGCGACTATGTTACTGTTGAGGATGGTACAGGTATCGTGCATATCGCACCTACATTTGGTGCTGACGATGCCTTTGTAGCACGTCAGGCAGGCATCCCATCGCTCTTCATGATCAACAAGCGTGGCGAGACACGTCCTATGGTCGATTTCGCTGGTAAGTTCTATCTTACTGAGGAGCTCGACGAGAAGTTTACGAAGGAGTGCGTTGAGGAGTCATACAAGGAGTATGAGGGTCGCTTCGTGAAGAATGCCTACGATCCACAGTTTAC
>JAEIGA010016017.1_pt1 | contig 11412 bp, 8 predicted proteins | sample 9270691 | NCBI WGS metagenome assembly JAEIGA01 (sample SAMN17057246, study PRJNA624740) | gut metagenome | biome: biome; isolation source: fecal sample | host: Bos grunniens | place: China: Xizang | collected 2019
CACGAAGATGAACCTGGAATATTTCCTCACGCTCCTTCAGATCAGGAAGTTCTACATGAATCTGACGGTCAAAACGGCCGGCACGCATAAGCGCCTTATCAAGGATATCCGCCCTGTTGGTTGCTGCAAGGATGATTACACCGGAATTTGATCCGAATCCATCCATCTCTGTAAGAAGCTGATTCAGAGTATTCTCTCTTTCATCATTCGAAGAGAATCCTCCATTCTTGCTCCTCGCACGACCCACTGCATCAATCTCATCGATGAACACGATGCATGGAGACTTTTCCTTTGCCTGTCTGAACAGATCACGTACACGTGAAGCACCTACACCCACAAACATCTCGACAAAATCAGAACCTGATATTGAGAAGAAAGGCACATTTGCCTCACCTGCCACAGCCTTTGCAAGCAATGTCTTACCTGTACCCGGAGGGCCTACAAGAAGGGCACCCTTCGGAATCTTTCCACCAAGTGCAGTATATTTCTGAGGATTCTTAAGGAAATCAACGATCTCCATCACCTCGTCCTTTGCACCATATAGTCCTGCCACATCCTTGAATGTGACCTTTATGCTGTCTTTCTCAGCAAGTTTTCCGGTTGATTTGCCGACATTGAATATTCCGCCAGGACCACCCGGGCCACCACCCATGTTCTTGCCCATGCCCCTGAACATGAATACCCACATCAGGATGAGCAGGAGCGGGAAGATGATCCACTCGAGCATGCTCCACCAGCTCTCATGGTTCTCAATGACCACCTTTACCTGCTCATCCGCAGGAAGTTGGGCATTAAGTTCACCGAACATCTCTTCTGCGTTAAAACTTCCGGAAACAAGGAAAATGAAATGAGGGGACTTGTTAGGTACATTGCCGCCGAACTTGTCCTCATATTTCGCGAGGGCATCTGGTTTAATAGTTACCCTACCCTCATACTCATTTCTGATGAAGACCACTTCCTTAATGTCTCCATCAAGCCACTGGGCCTTGACATCAGCCCATTCCTCCTTCTGCGGATTCGCACCGATCTGATTGAAGAACATCCAACCGATGCCTATCAGAAGCAGAATGTAAATCCAGCTTATATTAAAGGTGAACTTGAACTCCTTCTTCGGAGTTCCGTTCTTCTTATCTGCCATATTAATTCGTTTTTAGTCTTCGTATGCAGTCCTTTCAGCGTCAGCCCAAAGGTCCTCAAGTCTGTAGAATGACCTGTATGGGGTCTGGAATACATGTACAACTATGTCGCCATAGTCAAGGATTACCCAATATGCATTCTCCTTACCCTGTGTACGTGCGACCTTACGTCTGCACTTCTCGATCATCCTGTCCTCCACATTGTCTGCGATAGCCACTACAGCCGGTGCAGAGTCAGCATTACATACGATAAAATAATCAGAAATAGCAGTACCTATCGGTCTGAGGTCAAGTGATACCACATCCTGTCCTTTCTTTTCAAGCATTGCATCAGCTATGACCTGTAAATCTTTGTTCTCCATATATGAAATAATATTTTTATTTTTGCATTAAAACCTGCAAATATAATCAAAATCTGCACCATGTCCAAAAAGCATGACATATTATGGTTGGAAGAGACCGATTCGACCAACAGATATGCCAGAAGGCATATTTCCAGCATTGACAATATGTCAGTCATTGCGACAAGAATACAGACAGCAGGCAAGGGACAAGGTGAGCATACATGGCAGTCAGAACCGGGAAAGAACCTCCTGTTCAGCATAGTATTGAAAAATCCCTCAATACTACCCTCACAACAGGTCAGGATCAGCGACATTGCCGCAGAGTCAGTGAAGGAACTCCTTGCCAATCATGATATTGAAGCCCGGATAAAACCACCTAACGATATATGGGTCAAAGAAAAAAAGATATGCGGGATCCTTATAGAACATTCGCTCATCGGAAACCGCATATCATGGAGTATTATCGGGATCGGACTTAATGTCAATCAGTCATCATTTCCTGATGACCTACCGAATCCGACATCTATGATTCTCGAAAACAAGGGCTTTGATATAGAAGACCTTCTGTCCGAGTTCATGGATATTTTCATCAACCGCGCATCTGCGCTATAATCGTTGCAGGATCTTCAGCCTTGAACACAGCACTTCCTGCCACCAGGATTCTCGCTCCTGCCTTAACCAACGCCGCCGCATTAGACGAAGATACGCCACCATCAACCTCAATAGGGATATCCAGCCCCTGAGCATCGATTTCTGCCTTCAATGCCTCCACTCTGGCATAAGTATCTTCAATGAACTTCTGACCGCCAAATCCGGCAAACACAGACATCAGCATCACGAAATCACAGTTCTTCAGATGTGGGAAAAGTGACTCGACAGGGATATCCGGATTGATTACGAGTCCGGCCTTTGCACCATAAGCTCTGATCTGTGCAAGTACAGCATCGGGATCCTTGGTCGCGTTCAGATGGAACGAAACCATTGCCGAACCGGCCTTCACGAATCTCTCCACATAATTTTCCGGCTCTACAATCATCAGATGCGTATCGAGTGGCTTCGTAGCTATCTTTGCTATTGCCTCCACTACAGGGAAACCATAAGAAATATTAGGAACGAAGACTCCATCCATAATATCAAGATGAAAAAGGTCTGCATTTTCATTTACCATTTCAACATCCTTTTCCAGATGGAGAAAATCGGCAGCAAGCATTGAAGGGGCTATCTGTACCATGTTATTTGAAATTTACTACAACATCCTTAAGCAGTTCGACAAATTTATCGAGAGAGGCAAGATCGAGACGCTCACCCGGTGCGTGCACTCCCCTGAGGGTAGGTCCGAAAGATACCATATCAAGACCAGGGAATTTCTCTGTAAACAATCCGCACTCAAGACCGGCATGAATTGCCTTGACCTTCGGTTCAACACCGAAGAGCTTCTTATATGAAGCCACGCATGCATCCCTGATCTGAGATACAGCAGCCGGTGCCCATCCCGGATACTCGCTCTCATGAGTTACAACTGCACCTGCAAGCACAAAACATGCTTCCATCTTTGCGGCAGCGGCTCGTCTTGCGGCTGTAATACAGCTACGCTGACTCGAACCGATACGGATAAGACCAGGTTCAACCATTTTTACAGATGCGAGGTTGGTGGAAGTCTCCACAAAATTCTCAATCTCCTGACTCATGGCGAGGACACCATGAGGAGAAGCACAGAGAGCAGTCACGAGATTCCATGAAGTCATCTCGTCCACAGCCTGTGTATCATCGCCCTGATATTCAGCGTATCCAACATTTATGTTTTTCTCTATTGCACCATATTCTTCCTTGACATCGGCAGCAAAACTCTCAAGGCGTTCATTGATAATATCGAGTGTGTCAGCTTCAGCAGCGATCACAGCCTTCGCTTCACGGGCAATAGCATTCCTCTTGTTTCCGCCATCAATCTTCACCAGCTGCCAGTCCAGATCAAGAACACTATAAAGGAATCTTCCGAGAAGCTGCACAGCATTGGCCCTGCCCCTGTTTATGTCATCTCCGCTATGTCCGCCCATAGCATCCTTGACGTAGACCTCCTGCATCTGGAAATCTTCACAAACCGGATCATAAGTATGATTGAAAACAGCAGTTGTGTCAAGTCCGCCAGCACATCCAACAAAGATTTCCCCCTCATCTTCAGAATCAAGATTCAGGAGGATCTTACCGTCAAAAAAGCCTGGCTTAAGGGCCATGGCACCATCAAGACCAGTCTCTTCCGAAACAGTAAACAGACACTCGATCTTACCGCAAGGCAGATCACTGTCAAGCAATGCGAGCTGTGCCGCAATACCGATTCCACAATCAGCTCCGAGCGTTGTATCAGGAGCAATCATCCATCCGTCCTCGATAACATATCTGATAGGATCCTTTGCAAAATCATGTTCAACGCCCTCATTCTTCTCACATACCATATCTGAATGGCTTTGCAGCACAATAGCAGGCACATCTTCAAAACCTGGAGCGGCTTCCTTGACAATAAGGACATTTCCGGCTTCATCTGTCTTGCATTCAAGATTGTGCGAAGCAGCAAACTCCTGAAGATACGCTATGATCTTTTCTTCATGACCAGACTCTCTTGGAATCCTGGTTATCTCCTTGAAAAACGAAAGTACTTTCTCTGAATTCATATTATAATTAATATTCTGTAATACATCATTTGACAAATATATCATATAAAAAAAGACCTTGCAAAATATTTGCTAGGTCTTTCTATCTTTTGACCGGAACAAGCATCTTTTCGATGTCAGTCACATATTGTCTGAATGTCTTGTCCGTCGACATCAGGTCATTTACGGTCGTACATGCATGAAGTACTGTGGCATGGTCCTTTCCTCCTATTTCAGATCCGATTGTCGAAAGAGAGCAGTTTATGAGGCTGCGTGACATATACATTGCAATCTGTCTTGCCTGTACAATCTGACGCTTTCGTGTCTTTGAGAGAAGGTCGTCACGTGTAATGTTGAAATAGTCACATACTACCTTCTGTACCTTATCTATTGTAACATCGTTGTGTTCCTCGCCTACGATCTTCTCGGTAATCTGTTCTGCAAGCTCTACTGTTATCTCTCTATGGGCAAGAGTTGCATTTGCAATCAGCGAGATAAGAGCACCTTCAAGTTCTCTGAAGTTCGACTTGATCCTCGTCGCAAGGAAATGAAGGACATCGTCATTGAGCTGTACACCCTCTCTGAATGCTCTTGATCTGAGCATATTGAGTCTTGTTGTGAAGTCCGGCTTCTGCAACTCTACAGAAAGTCCCCATTTCAGACGCGAAAGAAGTCTTTCTTCGAAGTTCTCCAACTCGACAGACGGTCTGTCAGATGTAAATATCAACTGTTTTCCTGACTGATGCAGGTGATTGAAGATATTGAAGAATGCATTCTGCGAACCTGGACTCTGAAGATCCTGAATGTCATCTACTATAAGGACATCCATCTTCATATAGAATGCAAGGAAGTCTGTCAACTTGTTCTTGACGCTTGTCGCATCCATATATTGTATCTTGAACCTGTTTGCAGGTACATAGAGTACAACTAATTCCGGATATTTCTTCTTGATGGCAATACCTATGGCCTGAGCGAGATGCGTCTTTCCAAGACCAGGTCCTCCGAAAAGGAAAAGCGGATTGAAAGCCGTCTTACCCGGAGCAAGCGAAATACTTTCTCCTGCAGTGAATCCCATCTTGTTGCACTCACCTACTATAAGATTTTCGAAACAATATGTAGGATTGAGCTGAGAGTCAACACGCACCCTCTGCACTCCAGGGAAGACAAACGGACCAGGATTTCCTGCTTTTGAGTATGTCTCTACAGAAATTGCCTTGTTTACAGGGACATTTCCATGTGCAGCCGGATATACCAAGGACTGCTGCTGTCTTACAGGCGTTACAAGATAAACAAGCTTGGCTGCTACACCGAGCTCCTTCTTTAACGAAGCCTTGAGAAGTTCAAGATAGGCATCCTCCAGATATTCACGGAAGAATTCAGACGGAACCTCTACCGTAAGCGTAGACTCCTCCAGTGAGACAGGCTTGATCGGCCTGAACCACAGGTTGAACTGCTTAGGATCGATATTCTGCTGAATGAAATTCAGACAGTTGTTCCATACAGATATGTGCCTTTCCTGTAACATTAATAATGGATTGCTTTAAGTTTTAGGGGGATGTCCCGATTTCGGTTACAAAGATGATGAAAAAAAAGTTATAAAAAATTAATTTTTCTATTGTTTTTTAATTTTATTTAACTTCTATCCATTTCAAGATTTCGCAAACGAATAAAACTAAAACTACCTAATAATCAACTAATTACAAACCAAGATTTTAAGCAATCTCTATGTTTTTCAGCACATTACAATTTATAATTATTCAAAATAAGACATCTGCAGGAATATCCCTGTCAGAGCATATTAGAAGACTGAAATCTTGAGATATTTCTTCGGATTTTCCTTGATTTTGTCAACAATTTCATTGACATCAACAAGTAAAGAGTCAACTGAATTATAAACAGAATCATTGTTCAAAAGTTTGCCGACACTTCCATTCGGATCATTAATATTTCTCAAAAGTTCGTACGCGGAAGAAACCAAGGCATTGATGTCGGCAGCACTCACACTTCCAACAATTTCATTGACTCCGGTCATAGTAGTATCAACCTTGTCAGCTATTGCTCCAAGTTTTCCGGTAAACTGATCCAGATTGTCGATCAAGGAGTTTATCTCTGCCGACTTTCCGTCTATGGAAGCAGAAAGAGAACGCAGTGAAGCCATTGTCTTCTCAGCATGCATCAGAGTTCTGCTCAAATGAGCCTGATTCTCTTCAGAAAGAAGTCTGTTGACAAGAGCAACCGTCACATTAAGGCTGTCAATGGTTCCTGATACCTTTTCAACGAGAGGAACAACACTTGCTGCCAAAGCATCCATCATGCCGGCTTCAAAAACAGGAGTCAGAGTATCTCCATCCTGTGCAAACGATGCAGATGATCCAAAATCAATCTTCACACCCTTTCCTCCCATTATATCAGTGCTATAGATTACCATTCTGGAATCAGACGGGACTGCAAAGTCCTTGGATATTGAGCATAAGACAGTAAAATCACCCTTTTCAGAATCATATGAAACCTCTGTGACTTTACCAGCCTTATATCCTTTTATATATACGGGAGCAGAAGCGACAAGCCCTTCAACATTCTCAAACCTTGAAGTCAGTTCGTATTCCCTGTTGAATATATCTTCCCCTCTGAGGTAGTTTATCACAAAAAACGAAACCACCAGCACAGAAATCACAAAAATTCCGATCTTCAATTCCTTTTTCATATCTTAAATTATTTTGCCCTTTTAATATTGTCACCATTTACTTCTACAACAAAGGCCTCAGGAAACTTGGACTTAACCTTTGCCAGTTCTGCAGCAGCATCGTTTATTGAATCATATCTGCCGTATATATACTTATATATATTAGAATTCTCCGACTTGACCGGTGTGCACTTCAGACCCTTGAATGCAGGATCTCCATCCTTAACCAGCCTGCCAAGTCCCATGATCTGGATGGAAAGAAATGAAGATGCATTCTGATTCGATACAACTGGTTTCTCCTGTACAGTCCTTTCTACCTGCTCAACCTCCACACTCGCATCAAACTTACCTTTATATGATTTGAACGCCTTGAAGAGTCTTTCTGCAATCTCCTTCTGCCCGCTTTCTGATGAAAGGAATTTATATTCGTCAGGATTTGTCACAAAAGCAAGTTCGAGAAGCACCGCCGGCATATTTGCTTCCACCAGAACCTGAAAAATATCCTGATCCACGACAAGCCGTCGTGCAGTCAAGGGGGTCCGCACAAGTTTATCCACAACCTCTGACGCAAAAAGAAGACTGCTCTCATAATATGCCATCCATTGAAGCTGGTGACTTATATATGACTCTGGAGAATTCGGATCAAAAGTCTGATATTTGGTCTTGTAATCATCTTCGAGAACAATGACGGCATTCTCCCTCTGCGCAGTGGACATATTCCTTTCAAAATAGTCAGTCTTATTTTTAGAGTTGTCAGAATTCTGTCCAAGTATATGAACTGAGGTTCCTTTGGCACTTGAAGCTGAACTTCCATTACAATGAATGGAAATGAAAAGGTCAGCATTATTCCTGCGGGCTACCATCGCTCTTTCATGCAGACCGATAAAGATGTCGCTGCTTCTGGTGTATACGACCTTCATATCAGGATATGCCTCCTTGATCTTCTGGCCAAGCAACTTGGATACAGCAAGAACAATATGCTTCTCATGCATGTTCTTTGTCTTTCCGAGGGCTCCAGGATCCTTTCCGCCATGACCGGGATCTATTACTACCGTCTTCAATCCCAGATGCCTTGAAGATGACTGTGCATCCATATCGTAAGACATGGACACGCAGGCAACCAGAAGGATTGTCATTAAAGTTATCTTATATTTAAAGGTCATAAATCACCGTGATTTGGTAATAAATGAAAATAATAGTAAATTTGCAGTTTGCAAAAATAGCAAAAACTTGTCAATTACAAGATAAATTAGATGTCAATAAATAATAAAGGAACAAGAAAGACATGGTTCGAAAAGTGGGGGTTGGTAGCAATCATGCTGCTGATACTCAGCACTTTTACCGTATCATCACAAGATGACCGGAGAAGCCGTCGAGAGCGCAGGAATGCCGAAATTTCGGCAGAATCCAGCGCCACTGGTGTTCCCGAATTGACAGATTCCATGAGGGCTGTAAGAGATTCCATAGCTCTCGCCGATTCAATCCGCAAGGCTGACTCCTTGAGCATCCTGTCGAAAAGTTCTCTTGACGCTCCTGCCTTTACTGCTGCACGTGACTCTATCGTAGAGGATTTCAGCAATGGTAAGAAGATGATCTATTACTATGGCGATGTAAGCGTGACCTATGGAAACATGAAGCTTACCGCAGATTACATGGAATATGACCTTGCGACATCAAACCTCTTTGCGAGAGGAACCACTGATACCACAGGAGCAATTATAGGTCGCCCTGTAATGGAACAGGGAGGCAAGTCATATACCATGGACCAGGTGAGGTACAATTTCGACACTCAAAAGGCGCGCATCACCAATATGGTTACCCAGGAGCAGGACGGAATCCTTCATGGAAAGAACATCAAGATGATGCCGGACCGCTCGATCAACATCACCCATGGAAAATACACGGTCTGCGATTGTGAAGAGCCACATTATTATCTTCATCTGACAGCCGCAAAGGTCATGACCAAACCGTCTCAGAAGACAGTATTCGGTCCAGCATATCCAGTAATTGCAGATGTCCCGCTTCCTATCGGTCTTCCGTTCGGATTTATTCCTAAACGACCGGACCGCGCCACAGGTATCCTTTTCCCGACATTCGGAGAAGAGGCATCGCGAGGATTCTACCTCAGGGACCTCGGTCTTTATTTTGTGATCGGAAACTACTTTGACATCGCGCTGACAGGAGACATCTATACACTCGGTTCATGGGCTATCGATGTAAACTCCCGATACAAGGTCAATTATAAGTGTAACGGTTCATTCTCCCTGACCTATTCAAATGACCAGGTCGGAGAAAAAGGTAGTACAGACTTCTTCCAGACAAGAAACTTCGGTATCAGATGGAGCCATTCGCAGGATGCAAAGGCAAGGCCTGGTACAAGCTTCAGCGCATCAGTGAACTTCTCCAGCCCTTCAAACAACAAGTACAACTCCACATCGCTTGAGGAGGCCGTACAGAATCAGATTTCATCATCAATTTCATATTCGAAGAACTGGAACGGAAAGGTCAACCTGTCCATGAACCTCCTGCATAACCAGAACTCACGAGACAGTTCATACTCATTCACCCTTCCTAACGTAACCCTCTCTGTCAGCAGATTCTATCCTTTCAAGCTCAAGAACAGGGTAGGTAAGGAAAAATGGTTTGAAAAGTTCTCTCTCGGATATAATACTTCACTTCAGAACAGGATCAATTTCAAGGCATCTGAATTCAACCAGCCTGGATTCTGGGATAAATTCCAGAACGGTATGTCCCACAATTTCCAGATAGGTCTTCCGAACTTCTCGCTTTTGAAATACATAAACATTACTCCAAGCGTATCTTATGGAATGAACTGGTTCTTCAGGGATACCAAGAAGGAGTATAATCCTGATACAGGAAAGGTTGAAGATATTAAAGGAAAGATGTTCGGTACCTTCGGAGCCACCCATAACTACTCCGGAAGTATCTCCATGAGTACACGTATATATGGTCTCTTCAATTTCGGTATGCACCGTAAGCTACAGGCCATAAGGCACGTCGTATCCCCTTCGCTTTCGGCATCATTCAGCCCGGACAAGGCAACACATTTCAATGGTTACCGCACACTCACCTACACGGACAAGGAGGGTAAGGTGCAGACACAGGAATATAACATATATGCCGGTCAGCTCAACTCCGTACCTGGAAAAGGTAGTTCTGCAACCCTCAGCTTCTCGTTAGGAAACAACTTTGAGGCAAAGGTAAGGGACATCAAGGACACGACTGGAAAAGGTTCAAAGAAGATCAAGCTGATCGATAACCTGAACTTCTCTACCGGTTATAACTTCCTTGCTGACTCCCTCAAGATGAACAACATAGGTGTAACCATGTCGACCTCCGTATTCGGCAAGGTAGGTATCAGCGCAAATGCCAACTTTGATCCATATGCCATCCTCGTTGACAAGAACAACTCATCAGGAAGACGAATCAACAGATTTGCAATCCAGGAGGGTCAGGGTCTGGCAAGACTTACAAATGCCAGCGTATCACTCTCCTATTCACTTTCCGGTGAAGGAAAGATCAATGGAAATGACGGTTCCAAGCAGGCAGGAGGCAATCCGGCAGACCATTACACACGAATATACTACCATCCTATAACCGGCGAATATATCCCGGGAGGATGGCTGTATTATATGAATCCTAATGTACCTTGGTCAGTAAACTTCAACTACAGTTTCAGTTTCAGGAGAGGATACCAGTTCTCGAACGGAAAGGCCATCAACAAGGACACATTCACCCAGACATTAGGTTTGAGCGGAAATATCAAACTTACTCCAAGACTGTCAATGAATCTGAGCACGAACTTCGACCTCATGGCCCTGAAGATGAGTGCAACACAGTTGAGTGCAACATACGACCTCCATTGCTTCAACATCAACGTATCATGGATTCCTAACGGTCAGTGGGAGTCATGGAGTTTCCGAATCCAGGCTAATGCGGCAGCATTGGCAGACTTATTGCGTTTCAAGAAGAGCAGCAGTTATTGGGACAACAATTATTAGCATTTGGCTTGCTTTTTGTAATAAAAGGATTAACTTTGCATACCCGTGTTCGGGGATTCACACGTTTTCAAGATTATTTCTATCCCATTCCGGGAAAGTTCTCATTTTGATTTTTTTATCACATACTTATAATTTATGCACAAGATTTTTGAGCTGAAAGAAATGGAATTGGATCAACTCCAGTCTCTTGCAGGTGAGCTTCAGATTAAGGGCTATAAGAGACTTCAGAAGGATGATCTGATTTATGCAATCATTGATGCAGAAGCGATAAAGACAGCGCAGGCAGCACCAGAAAAACCATCGAAGAAAAGAGGTCGTCCAAAGAAGAACGAAGAGAAGTCTGCTGCCCCTGTTGAGCAGAAGGAGGAGATTCAGACAGAGCCGGCTACTGAGACAAAAGAGCCGGAAAAGAAGGAAACTCCTAAAAACAAACGAGGCAAAAAGCCTAACAACGAGAAAAAGGAGAAGAAACAGAATACAGAGGTCAGAACAGAGGTAAAGGAAGCGGCAGAACCAGTCGCAACAGAGTCCGCTGAAGCCATCTCTGAAAAGCCTGTAGAAAATGTGCAGGAGAAGCCTAAA
>JAEIGA010016018.1_pt1 | contig 11412 bp, 2 predicted proteins | sample 9270691 | NCBI WGS metagenome assembly JAEIGA01 (sample SAMN17057246, study PRJNA624740) | gut metagenome | biome: biome; isolation source: fecal sample | host: Bos grunniens | place: China: Xizang | collected 2019
AAATACACTTATAAACACCGGCAGGAATTTCACTCATAGCTGAACCGGAATAATCATAAGGATAAAGATATTCCGTCGCTAATACACTAGAACCATCTGAAAAATTAAGTAACAATTCACTGGCACTAATTGAAGTATCAACATTCAAATAAAACGAACAACCTACAAATAATTGAAATGTTGATGGAACCGTGAGTATATTCCCGCTAGTGTAGGTTAAAATCGAAGGAAAGTTCGCAACCCCGGCCGTCTTTGCATAAAGAACCGATTTATTTGCGTCTGCCGTATTGTCTACATTACCAAGTCCAACATCAGAAGCCGTTACCGTAACATTAGAAGATAACGCATGGCCGTTGACGGTTCTTGTTGTTGGAACTTTTCCACTTAAAGCAGCATCGAGCGATGATTTCGTGTAATTATCATTAGAAGTTCCAAGAGCTTCCGCATAACTTGAATTATTCGCCAAACCAGCAGTTCTAGCAGAATTCACACTATAAGTCGTATCTATAAGATATTTCGAACCGTCATAAGTACATAAATAAGTCCCTGCCGGTAATGTTTTATTCGTAGAACTTGAAACCGCCCCATTTATCCAAATGTCTTTCTCACCTTTGGAATTTACATTTAATGTGATTTTTCCGTTATAAGAATTGGCGTTTGTGAATGTTATAGGAAAAGTTCCACCGGTTGCTAAAACATAACCTCGCATCGATGCGACTTTTGCTTGAGTTCCCGCAGCGGTTGAACAATAGGCATTTCCTCTGGAATATTCCGTTTGTGTAGCATAGTCTGCAGAAGTAGCATATCTCGCACTTTTTGATTCACATCCGGAATCACAACACCAATAAGTCCCGTCATAGTAACAATTATAATATCCAGCAGCCATTGCATAGGTAGAAGTACTAGAAACTGTACCGTTTATCCGGATAGTTTTTGCACCGGTTCCGTTTACATTTAATGTAAGTGCAGTCGCAGAAGAATTCGCATTTTTTAAATTCATGATAAACTTTGCACCTTTGAATAAAGTAAATCCGTCAAGAGTTACTTCTTTTCCTGCGGTGGCTGCCGCCGTATTACAATCAACGGCCTGGTCTATGGCTGAAGTAATATTTGATTTTGTAGCGGTTGCCGAATTACCAGCATAATTATTAGCATCAAGTCCAAGAACGGAACTAATTTTACTTTTGATATATTCCCATAAATTAGAAACTTTAAACCATCTGAAACTTCCGTTTGATGCTGAAATTGTCTGATTTCTTACTGCAATATATCTATTATCGTCGAAAGTTGTTTCAACGGTTTCGACCGCCCCAATAATATTATATTCTGCTCCTTTTGCCGTTGTTGCATTTGTTCCGCCGTGTCCGATATCAAGTGTTCCGGTTGCATTTGCAAGATTTTTCGCGTTACTTTCGGCGGTTGAAATTGCAGAATTTATTCCAGCAACATCATAATATCCTTGCTGGTCATCACCAATTTGAAGAGCAGTGTTTGCCGTAGCTGCATGCTGGGCATTACTTGAATTTAAACTATTTCGGGAACTTCCTACTTCGTAATCAGATTCAAGACACCAATAAGTCCCGTCATAGTAACAATTATAATAACCCGAATTCATGGTGTGATAGGTTGAGCTGGTGAGTTCTCCATTTAATTTAATTTGTTTTGCCCCGGTTTGGCCTACATTCAGATAAAGCGGACCAGTTGCCGTATTTGATTGAGCTAGTTGTAAAACGAATCTTGAACCCTTCCTCAAGGTAAAACCGGTCATATCTACCGTCTTAGTAGAACTCGAAGCCGAACTTGAAGAAGCTGCAACTTCATTCGCCTTTGCGGTTTGAGCATTAATGGCGTATGAAGAAGTTCCGCTATAAGTCTCGGCGTTTAAACCGAAATCATTTGAAAGTTTGGTTGCGAGTTCGGAAGTATTTAATTTATTATTTAAAGCCGTGTCGAGTGATGATTTTGTATAATTGTTGCTTGAATTTCCCAATGCGGTAGCGTAATCGGAAGTATTGTTACTCGTTCCGGTGGAATCCATGTTTAATAATTTAGTTAAACCCACACATTTTTCAGTCCATGTGACTCCATTGGAATCTTTATTTGTCGTCACATCAACATGAATAACTCCTATGTAACCATTTGTCGGCAAGTTTTGAGAAACGCCGACAAATGTGCAATTAGTTTCGTTTCCGTAACTGTATTTTATGGCCAAGTAAGTCTTTCCGGTGGACTCATTGTGAACTTTTATTGGGGTATAATTTGAGTCAGAAGTATACAATTGTAATGAAGTTCCGAGCGTATTTGATTCATTATATGCAGCTGCAATCTTAAATCCCGAACAATGTTCTCGTAAGTATCCGCCAGTTCTATGAGAAAACATATTTCCTACAAATCCATATCCCGCACCACCACTCGAAACTCCATCTAACGCCGTAATATCGCATAATAAAAGCATTGATTTTTTATAAGTTGCATTTGCGGAAAGAGGTACTGTAAAAGTCATCAATTTACCATCAGAACTTGAAGGCGTTTTTATATTGAGAACGGAACTAATTTTACTTAGAATATAATTCCACAATCTAGAAGCTGGCCTGCGATATAATCTTTTATTAGTTGAAGAATACCCGTTAATATGAGTTGTTATTATTCCGGTAGAATCTGTTACATCAGAATCAGCGTCACCGAGTCCGGCTTGAATTGTGTTGTCGACGATGTTTTGAGCTGTTGTTTCACCCGTTCCGCCGTGATCTATTGCAAGAGTCCCCGTAGCATTTGCAAGATTTTTCGCATTTGTTTCAGCTTCATCAATAGCGTCTTTTACGGTTGTATCTGAATCATAATCAATATCGGAAGCTGTAAGTGTTACATCCCCGGCCATTCCATTGACACTTCTTACATCACTCGCCGGAATTCTTGACCATTCATCAGTAGAACCGTCATAAATAACTCGGTCATTAATATAAAATGTTACATTTCGAGGATTTTCGGTTGTTCCAAAGTTTACCGTTCCGCCTGCTGAAATTAAATAAAAATCACCATTTGTTCCGGTTCCATCTTTTAATTCCGGCGTATTAGTTGAGGCGTCCCAAGTTCCTTTGAATTCCATTGCCGATTCCGGAAGCTGCGAATAAGGAACTCGTCCCGTTGCGTCAAGTGTTGCGACTCCATTTGCAGCACCTTTTTCGGTATTATTTACTTTTTTATTTAGTTCTGTATATGCCCCACCCGTTGTGAATTTAGTTGTGCCACCCGCGACCGGTGTAGCAGAGTCCCCCGTATTCACAACCGAACCAAGTCCGATGTTTGATTTTGTAATATTTACATTTCCAGTTCTATATGAAGATTCGTTTCCACCTTTTACGCCGATAACACTGTTTACTTGAGCACCTGCTTGAATTCCGTCTAATTTTGTTTTGTCAGTAGCAGACATCAACCCAGCTGCGGATTGAGTAGCGTCCGAGTAAGTTGTGTCGGTTGCAGAAATTGTATCCCCGTTTATCTGAATATTGTCGCCTGGCGTTAATGTGTTTTGTTTTCCGTTTAATGCAGAAGTTATAACTTTATTCTGAACCGGGTTTGTGCTTGTTGTACTTAATTCCGAATCGATAGTTGTGGCCGGAATAGATGCGATTGCCTGCGCGACACCGCTTGAAGTTGCCGGTTGATTATTTCCTTCCGCGATAATGTCTGTTGCAGTAGCTCCGGCCATAGTAACATTTCCAAGAGCATCGACATATACAATCGCAACATAAGTCCCCGAATTCATAATTAAATTAGTTGCCCCGGAAACACCCGTCGTCAATGTGAGTTTTCCGCCTGCCAACTGTTTAAAATAAATATGATAAGTTTTTGCACCGGTTTTTTCGTTATCGAGATAAAGTTGGAAAGTAGAACCACTTGCAGCACATTCCCCGATAAATCCGATTGTGTCATAAATTACATCGGATTTAGGCATCTGAGTATCCGTCGGGATTGTGTAATACTTCACGCTTGATGTCGTTGTTGTTTTATTGCTTGCTTTTTGTATCTGATTTAAAATGAGTTGCATTTGACGGCTAAAATCATTTACAGGTTTTCCGAAACTAAATGTGATTGAATATTGACCGAACGCCCAATGCTCGGTCACACTTAAAATTTGAGCTTTCGCAGATTTCCCGCTGAATGCGATTGTAATTATATCCCCGATGTTGTATTGCTTTTTGAAAATATAAGGGCATTTAGCAAGGCCATTCCCCGCAATTGTTACAGTTTGTCCGTATTGTGCGAGCATTGAACGAGCTTCAGCTTCATATTCGCTTTCCGTTGTCATTGAAGATTGATTGTCAAAAGATTCGAATCTATTAAGGCCGGCAGGCGCATTTCCCGCAGATTCTATTTCACCTTCGTATATGTCGCGGTCTTCTCCGGTTCCTTTTCCTGCAACATATATGCTATTCGCGAAACTTTCAGAAGTGTCGGTAAAAGTACCCTTTGAAAGCGAATCGAAATCCGTTGAAAATTGAACATTCGCAGATAAGTCGGATCCATTATAAACTTCTAAACTTAAAGCTCCGTCAAATCTTAAACGCCAGCCTATTTCAGATTGTGTTGCGATAGTTACAAGTGTATCATAAAGATTAGAAAAAGATTCTGATACAGAATATTCTTTTCCAAGTGCATTAGCAGCTTCGGGAATTATGTTGGTTATAGGTAAACGTCTTTTTTCTTCTGCCCCTGCGCCACACTGATCAAAAATGAGTGAACGCATACAAATTTCACCCTTTGAGGTCATTACCCACGAACCTTCAGAGTTCATGTTTTTTATTATTCTGCGTTTAAACAAATAACGGGCGTCTTTCCCGGTTATATTTCTGACTTGACTTCCCTTACCGTCCGCACCAATTGAATCCGTAACATTCAAAATTTCGCCAAACATATAAAAATCATTTCCGAACTGAACAAATAAACCACGTTCGAATAGTCTGGCATTCGGGATATTGTAATTTATCGATATTGTAAATTCCCCGGCTTCAAAAAGATTGTGATTAAAGGAAATTTCGTTATAGTCGTCGATAATTGCCTGCAATACAAATTCGTTATTAATATATTTATACAATTTTAAGTTTATCTGTTCATTGTATCTCATTTTGTTTCCTCTTCGAATAATTTACACCATATTATAATAAAAACGGTTGTTAAAATAAAAGATAAAATCATTTTAAACTCCTATATATTTTTGACGATAGGTGAGTAAAGTATTTATTTTTCCGTCATTATCCACAACGGAAATTAATGTATTTTTTCCGATTCCGAGTTGAAAATTGACATTTGAATTTGCACTTAATTTCGATATCAAATTTACATCCGGCGCAAATTTCAATTCTACAATATTACTTCCACAAATAATGATTTTATCTTTTGCAGATTTTAAATCTGCAAAATCATTAAACGATACAATTTCAACCCAATTCAACCCATTTATACTAACGAACACATCTCCATCTTCATTAACGGACACTGCAAGTTTATATTCGTCAGAATAAATCACAGCTTCAGAATCGGATAAATCACCTTCAATGAAATTCAAATTCGAATCTAGAATATAATTACCGTACCCGGTAAAAATTAATCTTTCCAATAATTCAGAATAACAGACATAATATATATCATCATAAGGTTCAAATTCTTGATAAAAGTCACCTGCCGCAACAATAATTTTTTCCCTTAAAACATAACACCAAAATTCATTTTTAGAACCAAAATTTGACAAATATATGAAATTTTGAATTTCGCTGCTGTTCAAAGATGGAAAATTAAATGTGCGTTGTATTGTCCAATTCGATAAATCATTACTTGAAATCATACACTGACCGCAGTTCGCCCAATATCGATCGTTTATTTTCATAAACTTTGTGATGCTTCCGTAAGGCGTAGTAGGAATTTCAGTTTGTAAAGTCGCAGAGTTCCAGGTTTCCCCGTAATCGATTGAAAAATAAATCTTTCCACTCTGTGTTCCAATTATAATAATATTGTCGAAATGATTTATTGCGGTTATAGAATCAATATCTGAAACGGAATAAAGTAAAGTCCAGTTATTATTTTTTACTTTATATAAATCATTTCCACTAACGAAATAATAAACGTCTATTTTTTCGTTAAAATCCAAATAATTAAAATAATCGTTTCTTCCCATCAAATTCCAATTTTCGCCGTCCTGAGAATAAATGCTGCCGCCCTGGAAAGAAAATCTAATAATATTAAAATTATTAAAATAATTAAGTTTTCCCCAAGTTGAAAACCCGAAATTAAAAACCGAAGTCCAAGAAGTCAAATCAAAATCATTGCATTTATATAATGCGCTTGTTGTAACCCCGTAAAGAATATTTAAAAATGAATTATACGCCAAGTCAATAATAGATAAAGAATTTGCAACTGCTTCATTATCATTCCAATTCCAAAAATAAGAATCACTGATTAAAATTAAATTGTCCGGTAATTCTACCTCACTTCTCCAATCGTAACCACTTCCGCCCGAACTTAAAGCAGTTCCGTCAAATTTTCCGTATAAAAATCCATTATCAGTCAAAAGAATAAAATTATCGGCGTAATTGCACCAAAAGAAATCATTCTGATAAGATAAACTATAAAGATTTTCCGTGATAGTAGGCGTCCAAGTAATAAGGTCATCACTTTTCCATGCCCGCAGATATCCATTCTGTGAACCTTCTTCTCGGTATATCGAAACTAAAATAAATCCATAATTTTTATTATATGCGATTTTACCAATAGTAGGAAGTTCCGAAGTTTCCCAATTTTCCAAATTATAGCTATATTGTATAGTTCCATTATAGAATCGAATCAAATACATATTTTTTTCTTTAATATACTGAACGGAATCTAAATTCTTTTCCGGAAAATATTTTTTTATTTTGAAATTAATACCATCGATAGAGGTTATTAATTTGGAATCTCCGTCACGTCCCACAATAATATTATTTCCGTCTTGTAAATCGTAAAAATTGGACGGTGTAATATAATCAACCTTCATATCGTTGAATTTAACGCTTTTTTCCCCATTTTTTGTATCAACACTAATATTTCCGGAATAATTGCCATTAATTGTGATTGCAGAATTTTCAGTAATATTTTTAATTGACGGATTCTCCGCGTTATAACATTGCATTAAGGCATTTATTTTTATTGGAATGTCACCTTTATTTTCAATTACAATGTTTTCATTTTTAACATTAACCGTCGTTTCTTCCACATCTTCCCAATAAGGATCGCAGGCTGTCCAAGTGATTGAGGCTTTAAGCGTTCCGGCGTCATTTGAATTTTTATTTTCAAAAATTGGCAGGTGCGGAACAACTTTAATTCTACGCTCTAAATAATCGTTCTTATAATACAAATAACCTTCACCAAGTTTAGGATTCAACGCAGAAATAAGTTCGCGTCTTAATTCATAACGGAGTTCAAGATTATTGTTGTCATTTACAGCAAGAGTAATAGTAAGTTCACGTTCATTTAATAACCCATCCAAATAAACAGAACCGTCATGAAATGGAACCTGCTGCGTTTGAATGTTTAAATCAATATTAGAAAAGCCTTCCCAATTAGTAACCCCGTAATTCCCGGATGTTAAGTTTATTTCAACATTATTTCCATTTACAAATCTTAATTTCTGCATTTTTATCTCCTTATTTCTATAATACGCCATTTATCGCCATTTGCCGATTATATGCTTTTAATTGCTGCATCATTGCGAAGGCCGTTGTGTCCTGCATGTTGTTGAATGTTACGTTGAAATTATTTGTATTTCCACCGGCATTTTTAAGCATTTTTTCCGTATTGTGAGCGTTATAAACTTGTTCACCGCCGCGGAAATTTACAAGTTCCGGTCCGGCTTCACCAACTACGGCAAGCCCACGCGGAACGGCATTAGAACCGGTTGCAAAACCAAACAAACGAGAAAGTCCACCGGTTAAGACGCTGACAGTATTTGATAAGAAACTTCTATTTGTGTCAACCAAACCGCCGGTTAAAACCGATGTGGCTACATTTCCTATATCTACACCACCGCCTGTCGAAGAACTTCCACCAGTCAAACTACTTAATGGATTTAATGCCCCGACAAGTCCCGTAACTGCTTCCGTAGTTGCAACAACGCTTCTTGTTATAGCGTCGATTATATTTGCGACACCTTGCAAACTTTGATTAAATCCGGTGAAACTTATTTGAGTAATATTAGTCAACGCATCAAAGACTCCGGTCGCAAGATTTTCAACAAAATCAAACACCGGTTCTAATATTGTAGTCACGGCATCTGCAAACCCCTGTAATCCAAGAACTAAGCCCTGGACTATATTATTTCCGAATCCTTCAAATAATGTACTCGGCGAATGGATGCCGAAAAAATCTCTGAACGCATCAACAAATCCGGAGAAAATATCCCCGATTACTTCAAGCCAATTTGTATTTATTGCAGCATTTACAAGTCCTTCAATAATTGCAACTATAATTTCCGGCGTGTAACTTGGTAATTTAATCAAGAAAAATTCTATAAGTTTCGGGAGTGCCGTTGTAAGAAGTTTTATTATTCCGGGAATTAAACCTTCAATCAAACCTTCTACGGCTTCGAGGCTTGACTGTATAACTTCGTCGCTCGTGATAACATCAATAATTTCGGTTATAACTTCAACGAAAACTTTAATTAAAGTCGGAGCAATTTTGCCGAGCGTTTTACTTGCTGATGCAATAGAATTTTTCAACATTTCCATCAACTCGGGCAACATGGAAATAATAGTATTTCCGATTTCTTCGATATTGTCGGTTATTGTGTTTTCGATTGCCTGCTGAACTGCAAGAAGTCCATTCAATAAGTTTTTCCAACCGTCATTTTTAATAAAATCGGAAATGCCGTCAATTATCGACTTTACTATGTTTTTAAGTGCATTTTCGAAATTACTTTTATTGTTGGTAAGATATTTCCCTAAATTATTCAATAAAGTTCCGATAGTATCAAACAATGTGTCGATAATGCCCGGCAATGCGTTCGCAACCGTCAAAAACATATCACCGAAAGCAGCAACAATTTCCGGAGCATTATTTTCGATAGATTTGCCCAAAGTGTCTAAAATATTAAATACAATAGTCATTGCACTTTCGAAAGCGTTTGGGAGTTTATCAGCAACAACCGAAATAATATTATTTAAGTTTTCTTCAAGAGTATCAAAATTAATTACATTTTCAAGAGTATTTAACAATGAAATTACAGAATTAAATGCGCTTTCGATGAATTGCGGCAGGCGCGGAAGTGTTTCAACAAAGAAAGTCAAAACCCCATCTTCAAATTCAAGTAAGGTATCAAGCGCGTCATCAATCGAAAAATCAATCATTTTTTTAATCGCGTTAAATGCGTTTTTAAACGTATCAATAGCAACTTTTACAAACTTTGAAACAACATCACCCGCGGTTTTGAATGCGGTTGAAAATCCCTTTGCGACTCCCTTTGCAGCATTTATTCCGGCGGAAGTAATTCCTTTTATAGCCGTTGTTATTATTTGCATTCGTTCTAAAGTTTCTTTTTTGCGTTTTTCTTCTTCGTATTCTATAGCCTTTGTATAGCGTTCATTTTCTGCTTGACGGAGTAAATTATGATATGTAACTATGTCCGTTTTTTCTTTTTCAGTTTTTGCCGTTCCGAGCGCTTCTTCCTGTTCTTCATTAATTCTTTTAAGCTGGAAATCATGATATTTTTCAGAATATTCTTCAAGTCCTTTAATCTGAAGTTCTGTTATTTTTTTAACCCATGAATTATCAACCGGCCGATTAAGTTGAGAATATAATTTTTCAACAATTCCCACTTGTTCCTTAAAGAAGTCATTATTTTCGTCTATCTGTCCGCCCGATTCGACAAGCGCAGAAACAAGATTATCCTGGAAGAATTTTATTTGTTCTTCGAGGTCAACTTCTTCCCCGGTTACCTGCTTAATAGATTCCCATTGAATTTTCTGTTTTTCGATTTTTGCTTGAGCTTCTGAAATTATATCCGAGATTGTTTTCTGCTGTTCCGCAGCTTTTTGAGCGGCTTCTGCTTCTTTCTGTTTATCTATTGCAATTATTTGACGATTTTTTATTTCTTTAGAAATAAATTTTAAAGTATTCAATTGCCAGTTCGCCGCGTCTTTCCCGATGCTAATTATATATTTCTGATAACTAACAAGCTGCTCATCGGACATTGATTTTACCGTATCACTTAAAAAGTTCAAATCCTCTAGAACCTGGCGCGAATTAGTTGCGCCCTCAAACTTTCCTTCGTGATACAATCTTTTTGAACGTTCGTAAAATTCATTAGTTAAGAAACTACCACTCGAACGAGTTTCGAAATAATCATTTAATTTATTAATTACATTAATCCCACGCTCATAGAATCCAGCCCAGAACTTATTCCATAATTCCGAAGTTGGTAATGTGAAACGTCCAATTGCTTCTTGAAAATCACCTTTTAGATTTTTGAGCTGCGTTGATGTATTTATGCCCGCTTTTCCCAAACCTTCATATTTTTTAGCAAGAATATCAATCGCTTTTCCATTTGAGAGTTCTTCTTTTGTTAAATCTTTTAATTCCGCGTTTTGCATTCCCAAACGGCCGATATTACCGTTTAAAGTTGCGTTTAATTGCTGAACGGCGGTTTCTAGACTCATCGTCCCCGTAGCAGATAAGTCGATAGCAGCTTTAATAATTTTCTGCGTTTCTGCTTCTGTCCTACCGGACGCAATAAGTTGACTCATCATTGGGAGCAATTGTTCGTCCCCATAGTTGGAAACTTTTTGCATTTCGGAAGCAAAACTTTTTAAACCATCAACCGCAGCACCATTCACGAGAGGATTATTTTTTACTGCTGCCGTAAGCTGCAATTCTGATTGAAATTGAACTCTATATACGTCCGAATATTGTGTTACACTTTTAATTAATTTATTTAAGACTGCGACTTCAGTACCTATGACGGCTGTAAGTCCTGCAAAACTTTTCGTTATTGCCGGAATGTTTTTACCTAAACCACTACTTCCGAGAACTTTTTCCGTCGAAGCCCCGAAATTTTTAAAAACATTAGAGAGGTCTGAAGCCGAAGTTCGGGCGCGTTTCATATTCCTTTCGAAATTTTTAGTGTCAACCTGTAATTTCGCATATACTGAAAAATCGCTTTCCGCCATAGTAAACCTCACATCAATTTATTTATCAAGCTCTCGTCAACCGGTATGTCAATTCCCGGTATTGGCTTTCTAGTATCAGTTTCTTTTTTGTCCGGGTCTTGACCCCAAACGTAACCGGCAATATAAACAGCCAGGTTCTTTTGTTTTATTTTTTCAATTTCCTTCTTTTGGTCAATTAAAGCAATTACTTTCCTAGGTGTGGATTCCCAAAATTCTTCTT
>JAEIGA010016019.1_pt1 | contig 11412 bp, 9 predicted proteins | sample 9270691 | NCBI WGS metagenome assembly JAEIGA01 (sample SAMN17057246, study PRJNA624740) | gut metagenome | biome: biome; isolation source: fecal sample | host: Bos grunniens | place: China: Xizang | collected 2019
ACGAGCACGCGCGACATATTGTCCATAATCGAACGGTTTTCCGTAAGGAGCTTTCTCGCTCTTTCGTGCGCTTCACCGATAAGTCTGCGGATTTCGTCGTCGATTGCCGCCGCCGTTTCCTGCGAGTAGCCGCCACGGCTTTGGTTGCCGTATTCCATACCCATAAACACGGGTTGGTCGGAATCGTACGCCACAAGTCCGAGCTTATCGCTCATACCCCACTGCGTGACCATTCTTCTTGCAAGGTCGGAAACGTGCTGTAAGTCTGCGCTTGCGCCCGTCGTCACGTCTTGAATGACCAACTCTTCGGCAACTCTACCACCCAGCGACATACAGATATTATCCACGAGTTTGTTATACGAAACGTCGTTATCGTCCGTTTCAGGGCGTGTCATCGTATAGCCTGCGGCTCTGCCACGGGGAATGATAGAAACTTCGTGAACGGGGTCGCAATGCTTGCAAAGGCAAGCGAGTACTGCGTGACCTGCTTCGTGGTACGCCGTGCAACGTTTATCCGATTCGGTGACGACACGGCTCTTCTTTTGCGGTCCCATAAGCACTTTATTGATACCGTCGTAAAGCTCTAAATTGCCAATCATACTTTTGCCTGCGCGCGCCGCTAAAATCGCCGCTTCGTTCAAAAGGTTGGCAAGCTCTGCGCCTGAAAATCCTGCGGTAATGCGCGCCACCGTTTTGAAATTCACGTCGGGGGACATCGGTTTATTTCTTGCGTGGACTTTTAAAATCTGTTCACGACCTTTGACGTCAGGCAGGTTCACGTTGATACGTCTATCAAAACGACCAGGACGAAGAAGCGCAGGGTCGAGAATATCTTCACGGTTGGTTGCCGCGATTACGATAATACCGTCGTTGGCTTCAAAGCCGTCCATTTGCACGAGTATTTGGTTGAGCGTTTGCTCTCTCTCGTCGTGTCCGCCACCAAGCCCAGCGCCACGCCGACGACCTACTGCGTCGATTTCGTCGATAAAGATAATGCACGGCTGATTTTTCTTTGCCATATCAAACAAATCGCGAACACGTTTTGCGCCCACACCGACGTACATTTCCACAAAGTCCGAACCCGAAACGGAGAAGAAAGGTACGCCAGCTTCGCCTGCAACGGCTTTGGCAAACAACGTTTTACCCGTTCCCGGAGGACCGACGAGCAACACGCCCGAGGGGATACGCGCGCCGAGCGCCGCAAACTTTTTAGGGGATTTCAAGAACTCAACGACTTCGGCAAGCTCTTCCTTTTCTTCTTCCGCCCCTGCTACGTCGGAGAAACGTACTTTTAAGTTGCTCTGCACGTGCGCCTTGGTTTTGTTAATGCTCATATTCGCGTTGCCTGCGCCTGCCGCGCTACGCATAATCAAAAAGAATATAACGGAAACGACGACGATACCCAAAAACGGCATCAGGCTGGATAACAAACTGCCTGCGTTGGGGTCTGCCATTTCAAAACGCGAAAGCATCATCAGCGAGAAGGTAGGCTGTGCCACACCGCTTCTTTCCAAACACGAAAGGATATATTCTTCCACCGCTTGAAAAGAACCGAAATCGTAGATATTTGGCATCGTCACGGTGTAGGCGGCGGTCACACGCCCGTCAACGACGGTATAACCCGTCCAATTATAGGCGTCCACGTATAATTCGTTAATTTCGCCGTTTGCGAGCTTACCGATAAATTCGGGAATACTAATCGTTTGCGCACCGCCTAAAATATCGGAAAGCGCGATTCCCAAAAGTCCAATTGCCACAACGGCAACGATAATCCAAACGAGCGTTTTTGTTTTCTTATTCAAAACGAAATTCTCCTTATTTTTTACGTCTTTTATTTATACCCGTTCAAAGTTTAGCATAAACGGTTTGAACGTTTTTATTTTACCATATCCCAAGCCTTTTTCCAAGCGTTTTTTCACGATAATTTAAATATTTAACAAACGTTCACACAATTTACACACATTCGCGCGAGAAAAAGCCGACTTTTCGCTAAAAGTAAAAAGTCGGCGAAGTGTTTATCTTCTTCTGCTCCGTCCGCCAAAAATGAGAAATACCCAAAGCGCAAACCGCAAAAAGTACACGAGCGAAGTAAGCAAGGACGCAACGTACGTTTGCGCCGCCGCCGATAAGATTTCTTCGGCGTAGGGCAATTCTTCTTCCGTCATAATCCCCTCTTCCAAAAGCATACGCTTTGCGCGCCTGCTTGCGTCAAATTCCACCGGCAGGGTGACGAGCGCAAACAGCGTGGCAAGCCCGTATAACGCCACGCCCACGAGCGCGATATAAAATCCCAAATCGGAATTTTGCGTGGTGATTAAGAACATATCTAATATCAACCCCAACAGCACGAGCGGAAGCGCAAGCCTACTGCCGATATTCGTAATCGGCACGAGCAACGTGCGGAGTTTATAAGGCAAAAACCCTTTCTTTTTCTGCACGACGTGACCGATTTCGTGCGCCGCCACGGCAACCGCCGCCACCGAATCACTGCCGTAAACGCTTTCGGAAAGATTGACGATTTTTTTCGTGGGGTGGTAATGATCGGAAAGCTCACCGCGTACCCGACCGATAGAAATATCCGTAATCCCGTTTGCACGAAGCAATTTTCTTGCCGTGTCGTAGCCCGTTGCGTGCGAGCGTGTGCCTATTTCCCGAAACGCAGAAAAGGTGGAATGCACCTTTGCGCTGGCTCTGCCTGCAAAAATCGCGCAAAGCAAAATCAAGCCGAGAAATATCCAATAATATCCGTACATAGTTTATCTCCTCTTATAAATCAATCGAATACGCATACAGTTCCGATTTGGAAACGCCGCGGTCTTTGGCGGCTTTTTTAAGCGCTTCCTTTTTCTCCAAGCCTGCCGCCATATAATGGCGAATATGCTCGGTGGGCGAAAGAGCGTTCAAGGGCGAAGCTTGCTCTTTTGCCCCTTCCACGATTAACACGTATTCACCGCGCTTTTCCCCGTCCAAGCCCTGCGCAAGGGAAAACGGGCGCGTTTCTTCGTGAAGTTTGGTAATCTCACGCACCGCCACCGCTTGCCGATCTCCAAACACTTCATACATTGCCCGAACGTCTTTATCGACGTCTTGCGGAGCGCAATGAAAGGCAAGCGTCATATCCAAGTCCTTATATTTTTCCAAAAGCTTTTTCTTTTCCCTTGCTTTATCGGGCAGGAAACCGATAAAGGCAAACTTATCGGCAGGAAGCGCCGAGAGTACGAGCGCGGCAACGAATGCACTTGCCCCAGGGATTAGCGTATATGGCTCGCCTGCCTGTCGCAAGGCTTTACAAACGACGTTGCCAGGGTCGGAAACGACGGGCGTACCTGCGTCCGACACAATCGCCACGTTTTCCCCCCGCCGAGCGTGTTCTAAAATTTTTTCCGCCGCTTCCGCTTCGTTGAATTTATGGCAAGCAAACAGCGGTTTTTTAATTTCGTAAGCGTTTAAAAGCTTAACGGTGTGGCGCGTATCTTCGCAAAAAATCACGTCTGCGCTTTTGAGCGTATCGAGCGCGCGAAGCGTTATGTCCTTTAAATTCCCGATAGGGGTGGCAACGAAACTAATCATTTATTTTCTTCCTTTTTTTCCTTTTCTTCCTTTTGGTTGATTATCGTAGGTAAAATTTCCGAAGTGGGCTTACCGCCTTTCACCGCTTCCAGCATCACCAAATACGGTTTTGCGCCTGCCCTGCCTGCTACGAATTGTATGCGTTTTACTTCTAAATTATACTTCTTTAACAAATAACACGCTTCGGCGAGCCGATCGGCGCGGTTGATGATTGCAAGCCTACCGCCAAATTTCAAAGCGAACGAAGCCGACTTTGCGATTTCTTCAAAGGTTATCGTGAGTTCCTTTCGGCATATGGCTTTTTCATAGTTTTCGTTTTCAAAGCCACCGCGTTCGTAAGGGGGGTTGCACAAAATCAAAGAAAAGCTTTCTCTATAAGCTTCGGGGATTTCCTGCAATTTGCCTTGGCAAAAGGAAAACTGCGAAAAGCCGTTCAGCTCCGCCGTCTTTTTAGAAAGCTCTATAAGCTTTTCTTGTAGCTCAAACAAAACGTAGGAAAGGTTATTCTTTTGGCGATTTAAGGCGTGAAAATGGAACGCCACAATACCGCTCCCTGCGCAAAAATCCGCCACCCTATCCCCCTTTTTTGCACGCGCAAAACGGGAAAGCAGAACGGAATCGGACGTGAAACGGTATAAATCCGTATCTTGGACGATGCGTAATCCGTCTATGCCCATATCTTCAATCACTTCGCTCACAATACGCCTCCTTTTATAAGTATAACAACTGCACGGGAAAAAGTCAATAAAAACGGGATAGAAATTTGGCGGAAACACATACTTGCATTGTGAATACGCTGACAAAAAATCTACAAAAAAATTTACAAACGGTGAAAAAACTACTTCCGTCGGAAGACATTTTAACCTACGAATTTGAAACGCAAGACGGTGTTTCTTGCGCGCTCGTGTATGCGGACGGTATGGTGAACAAGGAGCTTTTGGGCGCGCTTATTGCCAAGCCCTTATCTGCGCTCGTTTTACAAAACCAAGGGGGCAGGGATAAGACGAATAGGAAAAACGGGGCAGAAACGGACGAAAACTCGAAGGATAGCCCCGAAGAAAAAATACAAACCACCGCCCGTTTTCCCGAACTGAAAACCGCGGAAACGATTGAGGATATTTTGCCTGAAATTTTAGACGGCAACACGCTACTGCTCGTGGACGGCGTTGCGACGGGCTTTATTGCAGGCGCAAAGCTCTTGCCCGTGCGCTCGATTATCGAGCCACCCACCGACGTTGCGGTGAAAGGTCCGCGCGAGGGGTTTATCGAAGATATAAAAACGAATATGTCGCTCGTGCGCAAACGTTTAAAAACCCCCGATTTACGCTTTCAAACCTTGCGCGTTGGCAAACGCTCGGATACCGCCGTTTCCGTGTGTTGGTTGCAAGGTACGTCCAACGAAAAAATCAAGGACGAAATCGTGCGCAAAATCCAAGCAATCAACATAGACAACGTGCCAGATTCTTCGTATATTGCCGCCTTTTTATCACCGCGCACGCACTCGGTGTTCCGCTCGGTCGGTACGACGGAAAAGCCGGATATATTCACGGCGAAAATCGCCGAGGGCAGAGTGGGCGTACTTGTTGACGGCTCGCCGATTGCGCTTACCGTTCCCTTTTTATTAACGGAAGATTTCCAAAGCAGTGAAGATTATTTCATCTCGCCGTTTATGGCAACCATTTTCCGCGCTATGCGCTTTATTGCGCTACTCGTTGCCATTCTCCTGCCTGCTTTTTACGTTTCCGCACAACTTTTTAAAATGCAACTTCTCCCCCTTGGGCTAATGCTCACGATTGCAAGTGGCGTTCGGGAATTGCCCTTATCACCAAGTATGGAAATGTTCGTGGTGTTATTGCTCCTTGAATTTTTAAAGGAAGCGAGTATCAGAATGCCCAAATACGTAGGTATGTCCCTATCCGTCGTCGGCGCGCTCGTTTTAGGGGAAACGGCGGTTTCGGCAGGGATTTTATCCACGTCCGCAATTATCGTCGTTGCGCTTTCTGGGATTTGCTTATACACCGTACCCAACTTCGTGGAAACGGGAAGCATCTTGCGTTGGGTGTATCTTATCGTGGCAGGCGCAATCGGACCGTTTGGTATCGTACTGTTATCGGCGTTTTTGCTCGTGTATCTCGTTTCGTGCGATAGCTATTCCACGCCCTTGCTCGCGCCCTTTTCTCCGCTGATTACAAGCGACCTACGAGATACGGTGGTGAAATACGGAATGGAAAGCTTATCCAACCGCCCTGCTTTTTTACGTTCAGAAAATAAAACGAGATTGAAAACCGCGCAAGAAAACACGCAAAACGGAGGTGAAAAAGATGCTTAAATTCCCTGCTTTTCCCACGCTCAAAGCCCCTGAAAACGATGGTATAAACGCCCGTCAAATCGCCTTTTTCGGCGCGTTTATTTTACCCGTTTATAAGCTTTTAGAGTTGCCGTCTATTCTCTCGCGCTTCACGGGCGGAGATTTACTGCTCCCCGCCTTTTTACAATACCTGTTCCAAACGGGAATTTTGCTTGCGCTTTTATTCGTTTGTTCCCGTTCTCAAACGTCGCTTTTCGAGCGGTTGGAAGCAAGGCTTGGAAAATGGACGGCGGTTTTGTATCTTTTCTACGCGCTTTACTTTTTATTCGCAGGCGTGTTGCCACTTTTGGATTTAGATAAATTCGTTTACGCCGTGTTCTACGACACGTCGCCCACCTTTTTCTCCTTTATCTTTTTCTTTTTCATCTCCGCATACGTGTGTTCCCGTGGCGTGAAAATGCTGGGAAGAATTGCGGATTTGTCGTTGTTTTTGTTTTTAGTACCCTTTTTCGCGCTGATTGCTATGTCGCTCGGCGAAGCGGACGCTTCTAACCTTTTGCCTATCTTTCAGCACCGATTAGAGCATACCGTGTCCGCGTTCACCTACACCGCGCCCCATTTTTCCGACGCGATTTTGCTCCTGCCTCTTTTGGGAAATTTACGTTATCAAAAGGGGGACGGCAAAAAAATAACGCTCGGCTACGGCTTGGGTGGCGTTTTCACACTTTTGTTTCTCGGCGTGTTCTACGGCGTATATTCAACCCTTGCTTCGCGCGAGCATTACGCCTTTGCAAAAATCGCGCAATACTTCCCTGCGCTCACCGTCATCGGACGCATTGATTTACTGCTCGTGTATCTGCTTTGCATCGTACTCTTTATCTACGTTGCCACCCCCTTACACTACGCCACCGATTTAACAACGCGCACGCTCGGTGGAAAGCGACGCGTGTGGTTTGCAATCCTTTTCAATCTCGGCGCGCTGTTGTTCGTATTGTTTTTTAATCAACATTACGACGCTATTTACGCGCTTTTTGGGCAATATTTATTCCCCGTGTTTTGGGTGTTTGCCGATATTTTACCCTTATTGCTTTTGCTATTGACGCTAAAAAAAGAAAAGAAAGGAGAAAAAAGGTATGCGTGAAATCCACCAAAAAAACACCATTCGATATTATCTTTTGATTATTTTATTGCTTTCCTTTTTATTTTTTACGGGCGATTTCGGACTGATTGACGTGCAGAAAACGGCAATCGTTATGGCGGTGGGGATTGACAGGGAAGAAGATACCTTTATCATCACTTCCCAAATTGCCATACCCCAAAGCTCCAAGCAAGGCAAAGCCACGGAAACGGTACAGCTCGTCAGCCGTGGCAACACCGTTGCGGAAGCGTTTGAAGAAATCAACGCCAAAACGGGTTGGTATCCCAAGCTCGTGTTTTGCCATTTAATCGTACTTGGTGAAAAAGCCACCGAAAAGAACGTGTTCGACGCGCTCGATTTCTTCTTAATCGACGAATACCTTTCCGATAATTGCCTGCTCGCCACTTGCGACGGCTTGGCAAAGGATTTATTAAACGTCGGCGCGCTCGTCGATCCGTCGGGTAGCGTCGCTATACAAAAAATACTCTCCCCACACGCAGAACGCGTCGGCGCAGTACTCCCCACCACCCTCCGCGAATTTTCTATCGGATATTATAGCGAAAGCAAAAGTAGCTTCTTGCCTATCATCAAAACCCAACCCCAACAAGAACACGTCGGCGGTTCACAGCAGGGCGGTAGCGCTTCTAACGGCGATTCGTCGGGCAGTAGCTCTTCTGCAAACAGTTCTTCTAGCGAAAGCAGTTCGGGAAGTAGCTCGGAACAATCGAGCAGTTCATCTGGAAGTTCCAGCGGTTCAAGCGGTTCTGGAAGTTCGGGCGGTTCGGGCGGTTCAAGCGGTTCGGGCGGTTCAAGCGGTTCGGGCGGTTCGGGGGATAAGCCCGTGTTCAGCGCAAGCGAAACGGCTTTGTTCGTTGGGGGGAAACGGGTAGGGAAGCTCACGCAGGAAGAAACGTTTGCATTCGGAGCGGTGAAGCAGGAATTGCGCCTTGCGGCGTATTCGGTGGAAACGACAAACGGCACTTGTACGCTTACGATACGCAGAAATTTACCCAAAACCAAATACAAGGTGAGCGCCGACGGCAGAGCGACGTATCTTGTGAAGCTGACGATGACGGCAGGGTTGCTCGATTATTCCAAGGCGTTGCCCCGTGAAAAATCGGCGGACGTAGGCGACGTGCCGAGCGGTGCGTTCAAAGCCGCGGAAAAACGGTTGCTTGGGCAAATCCACACGACGTTTGAAAAATGCCGAGCGTTGGGTTGCGATTTGTTCGGTATCGTCGAACAGCTACAAAAATATCAATACCGACATTTTGAAGAGCAGAAAGACGAAGTACTCAAAAACGCGATTTTACACGTTTCCGTGCATTTCCAAAACGTGCGCTAAACGGCTGTGGATAACTTTTTTCGGCGGTTTTTCGGCTGTGGAAATCTTTTTTGTCGAACGCAGAAAACTTTTATCGAACGGTGTCGAAAAATAAATTTATAAAATTATGCATACCTACCTTTTCCCCCACTTATCCACCCAAATTGTGGATAAAACGGGGTTGTCCACCTATGCAAACGCAAAAAAGTGGATAAGTATGCCGTGGATAACTTGCGCAAATTTTTAAAAATAAGGCTTTGCGTGTGAAAGGCTTGAAAAACGGGCGAAAATCGGTGGATAACCCGTCCACAAACACGCTGTGCATAAACCCAAACGGGCGTATTTTTTGTGGATAACCCCTTGAAAAAAGGAAAATCTTTCATAAAAAATAGAAAAATGCGAACGATTTTGATAAAAACGCGTGATTTTGTCCACAAACGTTCGTTCTTTTCCACCACCTTAAAAAGTTATCCACATTCAACGGCGTTTATGCAGTGGGGAATAAATGTATATTCGGTAAAAAAAATTACGCATCGGAAAGCAATATCCGATGCGCTTTTTTATGTTTAAACGTAATTTTTTATTGAATGAACCAGCCGAAAATGACGTGCAGGGGGTTGGAATTATACAGCCACCGTACAATCACCGTTTCGTTGAAAAAGGCGTTCAAGCCGTCCGCAGGAATGAGCGCAAGCACCGCAATCACACCGCAAACGATAAGTAGCGCCTTAATCCCACCCACTAAAAAGCCGAGCAAATGGTTGAGCGAGCCGACGATAGGCAGGCTTTCGACAATGGAATTGAGTATGCCACGCACGATTTTTAACAAAAGCTTGGCAAGAATAAACACCGCGAGCCAAGAAAAGAGCGTTGCCGAAAGCTCCGCTATCGAAGCCCCTACGACCATAGCAAGCGTCGTGCCGAGCGGTACTTCCTTGTTTCCGACGCTATCCACAACGATATTTACCAAAAACGTGGGTAAGTTTTTATCCGAGAGCGCCGCTTCGATGCCTGCCGAAGAAACGTCTATATCGAAGCCTTTCACCTTGCCCAAACCGCCTATCACCGCTTCTTCGATGAAGCCTTGCAATCCGAACAAGCCTTCCGACCAAACGAGCAAGCCTTTCATAAAGGTAAAGGCGGCGATTACGGCAAGAATGGTGGAAATGAAGCCGAAAAAGCATTCCACAAACCCCTTTTTCGCGCTGGATACCGAACACATAACGATTAAAATAATCACCGCTGCATCGGCGGCGTAATTGAGCCAAGTGGCGTTCAAAGCAGAAAGCATTTGTTCCCTCCGTTTTTCCATTATAACACATATAGCCAAGTTTTTCAAGAAAAATCCTAAAAAAACGTTAAATTATTTTTTTGCCGTTTATTCCCAAGCTCGTTTGTCTATAATTTTTAAGCAGTAAGGAGAAAGGACGTGGAATTTTGCTTTCATATTTATAATAAACTCGCCGTGGACGGCACTATTTTAGCGCTTGATACGCTATTAAAAGAAGATTTACAGCGTAAATTAACACCCCGACGTTTTCAAAAAACGGACGGGGCAGGTACGCGTTCATCACAAAAAGACGCGGAATTTTGTAAGTATTTTAACGGGGATTTACAAGCGCCACCCGTTATCGTTTGTATCGGAAGCGACCTTGCGGTTGGGGATAGTCTTGGTCCTATCACAGGCTCTATGCTCAAATACAAAACGCAAGGGCTTCGCGCGTTCATTTACGGTACGCTTGCTTCTCCCATTACCGCAAAAGAGATTAAGTATTTACGCGCGTTTTTAAAGGAAACGCATAAGGGAAGCCAAGTGATTGCCGTCGATGCGGCGGTGGGCGCGGAAGGCGACGTGGGGCTTTTAAAGCTCTCCGATAAACCCTTATTCCCCGGGGCAGGCGCAAACAAACGCTTGGGCGCAATCGGGGATATTTCGGTGATGGGTATCGTTTCGGAAAAATCGCTCGCCAACTACGGACTTCTTAACACCACTCGTTTAAATCTCGTTTACACAATGTCGGAAATCGTTTCCGATGCCATTGCAAACGTGTTATATCAACGGGTGAAAGGCTTATCTAACCTTTCCACGGCAAAATAAAGGGGCGTACCTAACCCGTAAACCCAAACCGTTTGCGTTAAGAAAAAGGAAAAGAAATAAATGCCGTAAGCGGTGAATACGCTTGCCTGTCCGCCCAAATCCCCGCATAAAAACACGATGATAAGCGGAATAAAAAGCGCGTTCAAAAGCACGGGGAATATCCCACCGAAAAACAGCTTTGCCGTCGTTTTTTTGAAAAATCTACCCACTGCATACGTGCCAAGCGCAGCAAAAAGCGTGGTGAGTGAGCCGATTAAAACGTCGTAAACGAAATAGGGCGAAGCAAGGTTGGAAAGCATACAGCCTACGTAAAGGGCAGGCACGGCTTCGGGGAAAAATAAGGGTAAAATACAAAGCGCCTCTGCCGGACGGACTTGGAACGGTCCGAAAGCAAAGGGCATAAATGCGTAGGTGAGCGCCACGTAAAGCGCGGCTATCACCCCTGCGCGACAAAGTCGTTTGGTCGTAAAGACGTTTTTCATTGAATTGTACCTCGGTTTTTTTATTAGGAAGTGTTTTCCGAAAACCTTCCCTTTTTTTATTTTTTAATGGATTGCTGTCGCAATCGTGAATTGAATTGCGCTTGCAATTCGTGAATTGATTTCTACGGAAATCGTGAATTGAAAACCTTGCGGTTTTCGTGAATTGCGTTGTTTCACAACGCGTTATTGTATTATTCCACAACGCAACGCTTTTGCGTTGCAATTCACGCGCCAAAGGCGCAATTCATTGAGCGTTAGCGAAAATTCACGCGAGCTTGGCTCGCATTTCACTGTTTCGCTTGGCGCGTTTTGCCTGCTTAATCGTTCTTATTGCTGTTGCCAAGGAAAATGCCAAAGAAATCGTTAGACGGCTTCATTGACGTACCGCCGGCAGACGAAGAATCCTTGCCCGTGCGGTTGAAATTTTTGCTACCTGCGCTCTTGCCACGGTTAAAACCGCCCTTGCCACCACGTTCGTTTCTGCCACGGCTA
>JAEIGA010016020.1_pt1 | contig 11412 bp, 7 predicted proteins | sample 9270691 | NCBI WGS metagenome assembly JAEIGA01 (sample SAMN17057246, study PRJNA624740) | gut metagenome | biome: biome; isolation source: fecal sample | host: Bos grunniens | place: China: Xizang | collected 2019
GAGACTGATTGGGATGATTTTGTACAGCATTCAAGAAATGGAACCTTCATGCAGCAGCGTAAATTTATCAATTATCATCCTCCAGAAAAATTTCAAGATTGTTCTCTATTGTTTTATGACCATCAAAACCGAATAATTGCTGTAATCCCAGCTGCATTAAAGCAAGAAGGAGAATCTTCTATTTTTCATTCATATCCAGGTGCCTCTCACGGTGGCATTATCATTAATCATAAATTTGATACTTCAAAGGCACTTACACTAATCCCTCTTTTTATAGAGCACTGCCGGTCTCTCGGCTTCAATGCGATAGAAATGAAAATGATTCCCAGAAATTATTATTTCTGGCCATCGGATGAGATTGATTTTTCTCTAAGATACCACGGCTTTTTACCTGAAATTTCGGAATTATCAACAGTGCTCCCACTTCAAGAAATAGATCAAGCTAACAATTATACGAAAAAAAGTACGATACGAAATAAGAACAAAGCACTCTCGATGGGAGTAACCGCAAAGATTGAGAGAATAGGACTGCAAATGACTGGCGCAGTGGGTAGTGTCAGGGTTTATTTGTTTCATTCCTCGCAGCCTGACCCAATCAAGTTTGCTGACCTTGAATTTACTAAGGAAAATGGCGGTTTCCAGTGGTTCGATATGAAAGACTGGTATATGCCGTATATCAGCAAAGAGAACAATAGCGGTGGCAGTTGGTTTTTGGTGTATAATCAGAACGATTTACCGCAGGGGATGATGGCGATAAATGCTACAAAGGACTGGAGCCGAGAGCCTTGTATGAGTTGCAACCCCGGCTCGGTGGCAGGATGGAGGGAACTGACAAAATATCTCCTTATCTCGCCATTTAAGACGCACGCTTACGAGACGTTCCGCGAGTTCCCTGAACTTTGGGACATAGAGGATAATGTCTATACGAACACTTGTAACTACGGAATCAATGTCGAAGTGAGCGTTGGTTGCGACCTGACCGATTTTATTGTAGAGCAGAGAATGATGTTTGCGACTGCATTGCAGAGACAAGTTGCCGTTAATCTTCTGCGTACGATGGCGATGAATCCTGATGTAAGAACCAATAGAAACCAATCGAATGTTAGTCAGCAGTCTATCTTGTATGAGGTAGATGGCAACCCACAAGGTCGTGCAGGTGGTTTGGGCTACGAACTGAAAAAGAGTTATGAAGCCTTAGACCTAAATACCCGAGGAATCGACCGAATATGTATGACGTGCAGACCAGTGGGGGTTAGGTACACGCAAGTATGAACGATGCACTAAGCAAGATGGCAGTAGCCGCAAAAGAACTTTCACGCACTTTGGCAGATGGTAGTCTTGTGCGTGAAGTTCTTAGCGACCACGAAGAAGAAATAATGCGTGAGCAGCATATCCAGTTGTTAGAGGGAAAGGATAGCAATGACAATGATATGCGCCCCTACTATACTGAGGACTTGCAACCGCATGGGCATTTCAAGAGCGTTGAGAGTGCATCGGCTTATATGGTGTGGAAAGAATCTCTTAATTATCCCTATCAGGTGACGAGAGGAAATAGCAATGCGCCAAACTTGTATGTCAATGGCAGATTCTATAATGAGATGGCAATAAGGTTCGACACCGATAATATGGCAGTAGCACCCAAGACACCTTATGCTGATGGAATAATGAATAAGTATGGCTTAGATAAATTCGGACTGAGCAAACTGCATTGGGATAGGCTGATGTATGAGGGAGGAATTAAGACGAGAATTCAAGAACGAGTAGCAAAAATAATATATGGCAACTAAAGACAAACCAACGTTTTCTTATGCTTACCTTTGCGATAAGGTAATAGAGGAACTGCAAACGGCATTGAAAGCCAATCTCCTTTGGCTTAATGTGGCTTATGGCAGGTGCGAGAGACTGGTTAAGAGCATAGAGGGTAAGAGATACTACACCCCAAATGTATATGCGGGGAAAGACCAGTATGTGAGCCTATTGCCTGATGATGTGCGTGGGTGTTATTCTTTCTTCGTGATGAGAGAGCCGCAGGAGATTGTGCAGAAGATTCAGAACGAGATAAGAGTTAAAGCACCTTTCTCCCTGATAGTGTGGGTAGATATGCGTAAGGTAGAAAAGGTTATGCACCTACCTGATGAAAGGAACACTGAATACGTGAAAGAGCAGGTTTTAAGCGTTATCAACCGCCCAGTAACTAGAAAGGGTAGTATTACACTGAGTATGGTGTACGAGCGCGCTGAGAACGTCTTTAACGGCTTTACACTTGATGAGGTTGATAACCAGTATTTAATGTCTCCATTTGCGGGATTCCGTTTCGATGGGGAAATGATAATAACAAACGATTGTAATCAATAGAACTATGTCAACTATGTTTTTTGTCCTGATGTGCGCCCTCATGGTTGGAATGTGGGCTGCATTCATTATTTTGCTATGCTCTAAGTGGGGAGTAATAGAATGGCTGCAAATTCATGGCAGTAAGTTGATAAGCGAGATGGCTAATTGCGATTTTTGCTTATCGTGGTGGGCGTGCCTTATCCTTACTATCATTGTGTTATGCTTCGTGGGCGATGTACACATGATTGCAGTGCCCTTTATTGCCACACCGATTGCTCGTAGAATGCTATGAAAGAGATAGAGTTAGGCGGGCACAAGGTGGTTATCTTCAATAGTATCGAAGATTTGCCAGTGAAACGATTCCACAAGTACAACAAATGCTTGTTGGTGGATTCGGGTGTGGGTAGTGATTTGACTGCGTTTGATGCGCATATCGAAAAGGTGGTGAGATACATCAAGACTGACGATAGAGAGAACGCAGCAAAGGAACTGGAGAACCTGAGACAAAACATCTATTTCATGATGCAATCATTAAGCCCTGAGAGCATGGCATTTGCTTGTTTGGTGCATTCCATTGATGGCGTAGTGTATGACGATATTAGTGACGATGGCATTCAGAAAGTGATGGATATTATCGGAGAGACACCAACGAAAGACGTGACCGCCCAAATGGATGCGGTCAAAAAAAAAATCGACATGGAGTTGGCTATGTACTATCCTAAGATATTCGATAGTGCGAGGACGAAAGAATACTACGACCTCCTAAAGGCGAGGACGAAAGCAATGTTGGCGTGCATCCTAGATGGGGAAACCGAGGAGAACAAACGAAAGGTGGAGGAACTGACCGACCGCCTATTATTGTTCAACAAACCAAAGACTTTCACTGGTAGTGATAGTGAAGAAATAACCTACGATAAGAACTTTGAGACGATGTGCCTGACAATATCTGAGAACCTGCACACCGATGCAAAGAAGATGAACGTAATGGAGTACTATAACGCTTACAACTACATATTGAAGCAAGCGAAAGACCGCCAAAGGGCAAATAAGGCGAAATGAGAGCGTTTTGCGTGATAGGTGGATAACCTTAAAGGAGAATACAAGAAAACGTGTTAGAACGGATTTTTAAAGAAAATAACTGAATATGGCAAACCCAATCAGATACAAAGACCTCATCGAACCCGATGATAGCATCGAGACCCTTATCAGGCAACTCGACCAAGCCAATGATGCGTACAACAATATTGGCAATAGCATTAAGGCAGAAGCCCAAAGGATTAACGTTGCGTTGAAAAGCGTGTCGGGTGCAACGTATGAGGGCAGAGAAGCCACCAAGGGTTATAGTGAAGCGGCACAAAAATTACTGAAAGCAGAGCGCGATTTGAACTTTGCACGCAGTGAGACTGCAAAGCAAATAGCAGAACTGAAAGCAGCAAAGAAAGACGAGGAAACCATCACGAAACTGACTATTCAACTGAATAGAAGTGCAGCAGGTAGTTATGATGCGCTATCAGCCCAGTACGGACTAAATAAGATTCGTCTTAATTCCATGACCCAATCAGAGCGTGAAAACACTGATGTCGGCAAGAGACTGGAGCAAGAGACCGAAGCCATATACGAGAAGATGAACCAGTTGCAAAAGGCTACTGGTAAATATACTTTGCAGGTTGGTAACTATGGACTTGCGACCTCCAATCTGACTAAAGACCTAAAGGGAATGGAAAGGGAACTTGCGGCTATGGAAGCAGCAGGGATGCGAGGGTCAGAAGCGTATGATGAACTTGCACAGAAAGCAGGTGCATTGAGGGATAATATAACCGACGCTAGAAACGAGATTAAGCGTTACGCAAGTGATACCCGAGTATTGGATGATACCATCAATATCGTGTCGAGTGCAACGGCTGCATGGCAGGTCTATCAGGGAGCAATAAATGTCTTTGGTATAGAAAGTAAAGAAGCGATGGAAGCGATGGCGAAGTTGCAGGGTATCATCGCAATAACTAACGGACTGCAAAAACTGAATGCTCAGTTCACCAATAACGCTACTGCGACCTACAAGATATACCATTCCATCCTGCGTATTGTAGGATTGGAGGAAAAGGCAGTTGCTGTTGATACTATTGCAACCACCGCAGCCACCGAAGCAAATACCGCAGCAACCGAAGCCGCAGCAGTGGCGCAGACCGCTAACGCAGCAGCCACAAATGCAGCGACCGTCTCTTTAAAGGCTTTTCGTACCGCATTGATAACTACTGGCATTGGTGCGTTGGTGGTGGCATTGGGCGCACTGGTGGCATATTGGGACGATTTGAAAGAAATGTTTGGTGGCTTGACTGATGCAGAGAAAGCAGCCATAGAAACGACTAAGATTCTGAACAACACCACGCTTGATAGTTATAAGGCTTACGGCAAAGCAGCCGCAGAGATGGACTTATACAAGGAGAAAGTGGAGACGTTCAACGGCACTCAGGAGGACGAAAAGGCACTCGTTGAGGAACTGAACAATAAGTATGGCGATGCGATGGGTAAGTATAAGACGTTGAACGAGTGGAAAGAACGTCTAGCCCTGAGTGGTGAAGCCTATTGCGAAGTACTGCAAAAGGAAGCAGAATTGACCGCCCTTATGGATGCGTATCAGGAAGCGTACTTAGCTAAACTGGAACTGCGGCAAAAGTACGAGGACGGAGGTTATAAGGCATGGTATCGCACTAAGGCGGGAGAGTTGCATCTATTCAGAGAGGAACAAAAGCAGATAGATGAGCGTATCGCAAGAATAAAGCAGAACATGAAAGACGTGGTTAAGGAGCAGCAGTTCTTGCGCAATGTCTTTGACTTTAACGTTCCCAGTACTGAAACCACGCACACGACTAAGACTAAGACCGCAAAGGAATCAACAACAAAAGATACAAAGAGCATTCATGACCAAGCCATAAGTATTGAACGAAAGACGCAGGAGTTACGCATCTCCCTTATTGTTGATGATTATGCGAGAGAGACCGCAGCCATCAATGAGAAGTACAAGCAGCAAATCGAGGACTTGAAGAAGAAAGGAGAAGAAGAAGTAGAACTGCGTGAAGCGATAAACGAGCAAATAAAGGTACTGGAGGAAAAGCAAGCCAACGACCTCGCAGACCTTTTCACGAAGTATGCAGATAAGGCAGAAGCGGAGCAAAAGAAAATAGATGAAGCAAAGAAGAAAGCAGCAGAGGAAGCGTTTAGGGCGCAGACCGATGCAGTGACGAAAGAAGCAGAACTGCAACAACTACTCATTGGCAATATGAGCGTGAATGCTAAGAAGAAAGAGGAATTGAGTTTGCGGGCTGAGAAAGAAAGGTTGAGGAAAATCTACGAACTGAATGTGGCGGCAGGAAAAGACCTGACGAGCCTTGAAATGCAGACACTATCAGAGCAGATAAAGAAAGCCGACCAAGCAATCAAGAAAGCGCAGAAGCCACAAGACGTTTACGATTTGTTGGGTCTCAATCTTGACGATGACCAAAAGAAGTCTATCTCCGAGAGTTTCGACTTCGCTATCGGTCAGTTGAATTCTTATCTTGATTCGTGGGTAAAGGCGGCTGAAAAGAAAGTAGAACTGGCTAATAAGGAGGTGGAGAGCGCACAAGCCGCACTTAATGCTGAGAGGGAAGCGAGAGCCAATGGGTATGCAAGCAATGTAGAATATGCCGAAAAGGAACTGGAGAACGCAAAGAAGAATCAGCAGAAAGCATTGGCAGAGCAGGAACGTGCGCAGAAAGCGCAGCAAGCACTGGCAACGGTGCAGCAAGCGACCAACCTTGTGTCGGCGTCTGCGTTGATTTGGTCGCAGTTGGGGTTCCCGTGGGCTATCCCTGCAATCGCAGTGATGTGGGGTAGTTTCGCAGCCGCCAAACTAAAGGCAGCAGAGGTGACAAAACAAGGCTCAGAGAGTTACGGAGAGGGTACTATCGAGTTACTGGAGGGTGGAAGCCACCAGTCAGGAAATGATATTGACCTCGGACGGAAGAAGAATGGCACCCGCAGACGTGCAGAGGGTGGTGAGTTCTTTGCCGTTATCAATAAGAGGAATAGTCGGAAATACCGAAAGATTATACCTGATGTTATACATAGTCTCAACAATGGCTCGTTTGAAACGAAGTACGGAGATGTATATAATAACATAGAGCCAGTGCCCGCAATGGGTATGGGTGGAAGTATAGACCTTTCATCAATAGAGCGTGACGTGAGCGCAATTAGGAAGCATGGAGAAAAGAAAACGTACACTGATGAGCGTGGAACGCATATCGTATATAACAATCTACACCGAATAATACTGAGATAATATGAACGTTGAATATCGTTGGACGTTGGAATATGGGAGTACCATCGTAGATGTACACCCTATTTATAAGGATGATTTGGCACTTGAATATCAGCAGGAATCAGGTCAGCATTTCTTCCGTGGGCAATTGTCAGGAAAGATTAAGTTCGTTGGAAGTGATGCAGAGATGATTATTAATGCACCTTTCTACACTGAGTTTATCGTGCTTATCTCAAAGAGAGCGGTTGGAAGCGTAGGGTGGCAAGCGTACTACTATTGCCATTTTTACAAGACCGACTGCACCATTAATGAAGATGATAAGAGCGTGAGCGTGCAGCCCTCAGTGATGGATAACTACAACGACATTATTAATGGTCTCGAAAAGGAGTATAACCTTATGGAGATGGCACTAGATGTCCGCCCTATACAAGCAAAGAAACGACCCATGCTGCAAATCTACGAGGGAGGGGAAAACGTTGTATCTTGTATCACTGGTGGAAGTTCATTTGAGACCGATAGAATCAATGAAAATATCACACCTGAGGACTGCCACTTTACCCAGTCTAATTTGTTGTGGAAATTCCATTTCCCACAAAATCAGGTCTTTGGGCTAGATGGTGATTTCTTTGGAATGTTCAGAGGTGATTATCAGTCAGCACCATATGATAGGTTCGACAACTACGAGTTCTATTATTACATAGAGTATTTTGAAAATATCTCAGGCAACTATTACTATAATGGTCTTAGAATAAAGAACTATATTAGCGGAGAGATTGTTTGGGAGTTTTCGCAATATCAAGAATATACGTTTGCTGCGATACCGAATACAATAACGTTTACAAAGGTGTCAGATGGCACTACCATAACTGCGGAGAGGACGGAGAAAAGCATTTACGCACGACTTGTTTGTGATGTGCCTGAGGTGTTAGACCAACAACAACAAACGAGACAAACGTATAGAATCGCTGATGATGATATAGCGGCAGACAATAGGAACTATCGCTATTGTATTGGTGTGGTTTTGTCGCAAATCTATGAGAGCAGCCGCCTTTCGTCTCAGCCTACTAAATGGGGCAGGGCTGACAATGGGTACTACTTTTTGCCGCCTGATGATAATAATGCATATATCCCAGTAGCAAGGAGTAAGTGGGCAAACTCATCGTTGTGGGTTGTTGTTACATCATTTATGGACTGGTACGATGCGCACGCATCAAAGGAATATACCATCAAAGATGCGTACCCAGTATCGTCAGTGATTAAACAACTATTAAGCCGCATCGCCCCAAGCATAACATTTAGCGGATCTGCGGCTTGTAGTAAGTTCTTTTTTGATGATACGATAAGTAGTGGTGTTGCCAGTTTCTTGAATGGCACACGACCATTTATTTCGCCTAAGAGCAATATCTTACTAGGAGAGTATCAAGAGCCGGCACAGAAAGCCGTAATAACGTTAAAGAGCGTGTTTGATATGCTCCAAAAGGTGTATGGGTGCTACTGGTATATAACGAGCAATAAAACGCTTGTAATCGAGCATATCAGTTGGTTCAAGAATGGTGGCAGTTATTCCACATCGCCATCAATAGGTTATGACCTCACGACACTGACAAATCCTCGCAATGGAAAGGCATGGGCATTTGGCACAAGCGAATACCAGTTTGACAAGGCAGATATGCCCGCACGCTATCAGTATGAGTGGATGGACGAAGCAAGCGAGATGTTCAAGGGAAAGCCCATCAACGTTCTATCAAAGTTCGTGACTGAAAATAAAATAGAAGATGTGAACATAGCCAATTTCACAACTGATATTGACCTGATGTTAATAGCACCCGAGAAATTCTCAAAGGATGGCTTTGCGTTGATGCAAGCAGAGCACAATGGAAGCAGTTATGAATTGCCAACCGATACGTTTAACGATGGTGTATATCCTTATACGTTGCAAAACTATATGGTTGCAATGGTTTGGTTGCAGCCGAGTTTCCTGACGTACGATATGCCATCGTGGAGCATAGAGGTGAATGGAACTGCAACAACGGCAGCAGGAATTCGGAGATTAAAGAAGCAGACGTTATCGTTCCCGAGCGGCACAAATGACCCAGTTATGGAGGAACTTGTAAAGACAAATATTGGCAATGGGCAGTACGATAAGGTAAGCGTGAACTTATCATCAAGAATGGCAAAAGTAACACTAAAATATAATACTTATGACAACTAACAATAATTTTTCCGTTCTTCCGTTCTATAAGAGCGTAGATGAACAAGACTTTAGAAAAAATTATGCGTACGGAGAGGTCTATCCATTGTTCGCAAAGGCGGGATATATGTTGCCGTTTCAGATTATAAGAGAGCATAGAAACGAAGATGTTTCGTCTGTTCTATTGTTTAGAAAGGATAGGACGTTAGTCGCAAATGTCACAACCGAAATGGTTGATGCAGGGTTGAGGGTGATACCGTTTGACGAGCAAGGCTATGATGTGATAATATTCCCTGCAATCTTTCAGGTGATGAATATGCAGGAGGGGCAATTTTTCCTTGCATTAAGTGATGGAGAAGAAACATGGTTTAGCGAGGTCTTTACGTCAGTATATGATATGTCAGGATTCATAAAGGTGGAATGGTATAACGAAAGTAATATTATTTTCACTGGTGGGCAGGTGGTGTTTGACAACCCACAATTCCACAACTTTCTATATTTCGCATCTGAGATTGGAAAGCCTGAATATTCTTTTGAAGAAGAAGGCGAAAATCGAGATGGATATTTCTTTCCATCAAAACAATTGTCAGAGAAGAAATACAAGTTTACGATATTAGCACCCGAGTATCTTTGCGATGCGATGCGTGTTATAAGAATGTGCGACCATGTGAGAGTGACTGACAAGTATGGAAGAAACTATTATTGCGATAATTTCCTGATAACACCCGAATGGCAGGAGCAAGGAAACCTTGCAAGTGTTGAGGTGGTGTTCGAAACTGATACAATCGTGAAAAAGATTGGAACTGGTATGCTCGCATCCGCAAGCGGAGCAGATTATAATGATGATTACGATGAAGATTACCTAACTAATTAAACGTGGAGAGATGGCAAACTATTCAAATCTAAAGGCATCTATTGATGCAGTAATTAAGCAGAACGGCAGACGCGAGATAACTGGCGATGTGCTGAATCAGGTACTAAAGACAATGGTTAATTCGTTGGGCGGTGGGTATCAAATGAGGGGGGTCGCTACACCAACGACGAACCCCGGCTCGCCCGACCAAAATGTGTTTTATCTCGCATTTGAGGGTGGCACTTATGTGAACTTTAATGCGTTGGCCGTTGAGGAGGGAATTAGCGTAATCAAACTCGATGGTTCGACTTGGAGTGCGCAGTTATTCTTTGGTGTAGATGGAATCCCCACTGAGGGTAGCGACAACCTGATGTCAAGTGATGGTGTGGCAAAGGCGATAAAAACTGATGTAAGAAACGATGCAGAGGAATCAGGGCTAGACATATCAGACAATGGCGGCAACGTTGTTGCAAGTTTCAAGGGTGGGAATATCCAAACAAAGAACTTTAATAGCGCAACCGATGGAAGAACGAGCGTTATAGAGAGTAGCGATGATGCAGATTTGGAATTCTCAGACGAAAAGGGAAATGCTATTGTGCGATTCAAGGGTGGGCATATTCAAACAAAGAACTTTGATAGCGAGCATATTAATGGTGGTTCATCAGACTACAATTCCCTGACGAATAAACCCTCCATCAACGGGCACACGCTCACTGGAAATTCTACACCCCAACAACTTGGGCTGCAAGTTGCGTTGCAGCAGGGTGATGGAATATCAATCAGTGGAAATGTTATTAAGACAACTTTATCGTATTCTATAATCAAATCAATTAATTAAAACTATGGGAACAATACTTGTAATAAAAGGAGCGAACTTTGCCAACGTAGCAGTTGGGCAGGTAGTGCCAGTAATTAAAGGAGACCCAGTTATTGTAATAACGCAAAATGGGTCAGTAACGCTTACTTGTGCAGGGGCAACGGACATCTACTACACGACCAATGGAAGTACGCCCACGACTAATAGCACTCGTTATACTGGTGCTTTCAATGTGGCTGATGGTACAACTATTAAGGCGATAGGACGTTTCTCAGACAACACGACATCAGATGTGACGGAAAAGACCTACACACATCAAGTAGTAGCGAAGCCAATTATCTCAATCTCTAATGAGGGTGTCGTGCAAATTACCGCTTACTATACCGCTGATGTGTACTACACTACTGATGGAAGTACACCAACAATAAATAGTACGCTTTACACTGGTACTTTCTCAGTGGAAGATGGCACTACAATCAAAGCCATTGCGATAATTGATGGCATCGTCTCCGATGTAGAGACACAGACTTATCATCAGGCTCTTGCATCTCCCACAATATCAGTGTCAAGCGCAGGTGTTGTTACTATCACTGGAGCGAGTGGTGCGAGCCTCTATTACACTACTAATGGAAGCACACCAACGAATGCAAGTACCTTGTATTCGGGTACATTCTCAGTTGTGAGTGGCACGACCATTAAGGCAGTGGCATATAAGAATGGCAATTATTCAGAGGTTGCAACCGCAACGTATGTCAGCAATGCGCCAGTACACACTGGAGCGGCTTACTTTATTCCAATGATTAGCAACTCAACGCCTACTGAGGGAGGTCCGTTGGTGGTCGAAAAGGAGAATGTCGGAGGGTATAGCCAAAGTACTGGTGCAAGGTTCCCGCAAAGTGGCGAGGGAATATGCTATAATA
>JAEIGA010016021.1_pt1 | contig 11411 bp, 1 predicted proteins | sample 9270691 | NCBI WGS metagenome assembly JAEIGA01 (sample SAMN17057246, study PRJNA624740) | gut metagenome | biome: biome; isolation source: fecal sample | host: Bos grunniens | place: China: Xizang | collected 2019
ACGGAGAGTTTAAAGCAATTATAGAAGGAATATCAAATCCAGGATATTATACCTTTGATTTAGGTCAATTAATTTCTTTAAATGCAGGTGATGAATTCGTTGTTGAATTTAAAGTAAGTAGTTCTGATATTGTTTCAATCCCAATTTCTGAGTATTATTCTCTTAATAAATTAATATATAAACCTGGAATTTCTTTCATTAGTGATGATGGAATTACTTGGAATGATTTATATAATTTATCAGGAACCTATGGAACACACACTTATTATTCACAGGTAGCCTGTATTAAGGCATTCACAATATTTAATGAAATTTCTACACAAACTCTATTGGATGTTTATGATGGAATTAATATAATCAATATAACTGCAAAAGTCATAGACGAATATGGTAATCTATTAAAATGCGGAAACGTTACATTTAATGTTGATGGTGTTGAATATGTAGTGAATGTCACTAATGGAATAGCTAAATTAAGCTATTCAGTTTATGAGGGTTCAAATAATATATCCGCTACATTTAATGCAGTGGGATACACTTCATCAGTTAATTCTACTTCAATTAATCTAAGAGAAATTATTGATATGGATGTTTATATTTCAAAATATCAAAATTTAGTAAATATAACTGTAACAACTTTAAATCCGGTAAATGGTACTTTGAAATTATTAATTAATAATAGAACCTATAGAGAAGAATTTTTAAATGGTAATCATACATTCAATTTAATTTTAGATAATGGCTATTATGATTTTGAAGTATATCTGGAAGATAATTTATATTATATCGCATGGGCTGAAGATAACTTCACAATCAATGTTAAAAGCACTATTATAGAATCCAGTGATTTGTTTATAACTGAGGGTTCTGCAATATTTGCAGTTAATTTAACTGATGAATTGGGTAATCCAATTTCATCTAAAACAATTAATTTCAATATTAATAATGAAACTTATACAAATATGACTGATGTAAACGGTCAAGCTACATTGGTTTTAAATTTAAGTAAAGGAGTATATGACGTAGATATAACATTTGATGGAGATAAGGATTATTTTAAATCAAATGCAACAAATACAATCAATGTTAAAGGTAAAGTATGGATCAATTTAGATATAACTACATTTAGAAACATAGCTTTTATTAATATTTACGCAACTAATACAATCAACGAGACATTTACAGTATTGGTTAACAATGAATCTAATTATGTTGATTCAAATGATGGATTTGCTAAATTACAATTAAGAAATTTATCTCTTGGTGTTTATAATGTTACTGTATTGCTAAATGAGAGTGAATATGATTTTAATGAAGCAACTGGTAATTTCACAATAACTGAAGGTCCTATTGAAATTAACAGCAGCATTATTGTATCTGGTGATGATGCAATAATTAATATTGAAATAGCAAATGCTACAGGTAGTGTAAATGTTATAGTAGATGACAATATCTATGTTGTTAATCTTAATAATAGTAAAGCAAATTGTACTGTTAAAGATATTGTGCCTGGAAATCATTCTCTTGAAATAGTCTATTATGATGAGATTTTTGGAGAAATTTTCAAATCTGAAATATTTAATGTTCCTAAAAGAGAGTCTATAGTTGAATTACAAGTAGCAAGTGAGACAAAAGTAGATGAGAAATTAAATATTACTGTTAATGTTTCACCTAAAGCTAGTGGATTAGTTTCAATTGACATTAAAGGCACACAATATTTAATTAATTTATCACAAACAAATACACTGGAAGTAATTTTTGATAATGTTGGTGAATATACCATTGTTGCTAATTACTTGGGTGATGATGTGTTTAATCCATCTAATACAAGTGTTAATATAAAGGTTACAATGGATACTGTTGTTTCTTTGGTTTATGATGACAGTGCTAAGGAATTAGTTGCTACTTTGACTACTGTTAAAGGTTTAGGTCTTAGTTCTACCCCTGTTTATATTAATGTTGGTGGTGTTGATTATACTTTAAGAACTAATTCCAGAGGTGTGGCTAAGTTATCTTTGGCTGATTTGAATCCTGGCAGTTATGTTGCTACTGGATCTTATAATGGTAATAGTAGGTTTAATCCGTCTAATGAAAGTGTTAATATAAAGGTTACAATGGATACTGTTGTTTCTTTGGTTTATGATGATAGTACTAAGGAATTAGTTGCTACTTTGACTACTGTTAAGGGTTTAGGTCTTAGTTCTACCCCTGTTTATATTAATGTTGGTGGTGTTGATTATACTGTGAAAACTAATTCCAGGGGTGTGGCTAAGTTATCTTTGGCTGATTTGAATCCTGGCAGTTATGTTGCTACTGCTTCTTATAATGGTAATAGTAGGTTTAATCCGTCTAATGAAAGTGTTAATATAAAGGTTACAATGGATACTGTTATTACTTTGGTTTATGATGACAGTGCTAAGGAATTAGTTGCTACTTTAACAACTGTTAAAGGTTTAGGTCTCAGTTCCACAACCGTAAATATTAATGTTGGTGGTGTTGATTATACTGTAAAAACAAATTCTAGAGGAGTAGTAAGATTATCTATATCTGATCTAACTCCAGGCATTTATAATGCTTATGCTTCTTATAATGGTAATAGTAAGTTTAACCCATCTAATGCTAGTAAAACCCTATATGTAAATGTTAAAATGGATACTGATATTTCTCTGGTTTATGATGTGGGTGCTAAGGAGTTGGTAGCTACTCTGACTACTGTTGAGGGTTTAGGTCTTAGTTCCACTACTGTATACATTAATGTTGGTGGTGTTGATTATGCTGTGAAAACTAATTCCAGAGGTGTAGCCAGATTATCTGTTGTTGATTTAGCTCCTGGCAGTTATGTTGCTTCTGCTCATTATAATGGAAATAGCAGATTTAATTCCTCTGATGCAAGTATAAACTTGAGAATCAAAACTGACACTGTTATTTCTTTGGTTTATGATGACAGTGCTAAGGAATTAGTTGCTACTTTAACTACTGTTGAGGGTTTAGGTCTCAGTTCCACTACTGTAAATATTAATGTTGGTGGTGTTGATTATGCTGTGAAAACTAATTCCAGAGGTGTAGCTAGATTATCTGTTGTTGATTTAGCTCCTGGCAGTTATGATGCTTATGCTTCTTATAATGGAAATAGCAAGTTTAATCAAGCAAATACAACAGTTGAAATAAATATTTAATAAATTTTAAACTTTATGCAGTTAAAACTTCTATTAATATGTTGCAAATGTAACTATTAAATCAAGTGTTTTTAAAGGTATAATGTTTTTTATTTATTAGCAAATAAGTGGGTGCTACTGCATTTACTTTCTTTTTCTTTTTTTTATTAAAAATATTATTCGCAGCAAAAACAGTTAATCTTGATAAAGCTGTAGCTATTATTTTAGTTGAAACTGATTGTAACAAATGGTTCATAATATTTATTTGATTAATCCAGAGTTAATATAGGTGTTTTTAATATTTTTCAACTTAATTTGAAAAGTTTATATATTTTAATTTATATAAATAAATAACATAAATTTAGGATTAATCAATTAGGGTAGATATCTATGAAATTTTATAAAATATCTTTAATATTTATGGTGCTGTTGATATTATTGCTGAGCATTGGTAATGTATTTTCAGCAGATATAAATGATTTGAATTCAACAATAGATGATGTTGATTCAAATAATGAAATATTGCAAATTAATAGTGATGATTCCTTGAAAGACAATTTAAATGAGAATAATTTAATATTTCAAGAATCTAATGAAATTCAGGTAGAAACTTGGGAAGATATACAGTATTATTCTTCATTAAATGATAAAAATTATGTATTGAAATTAAAAGAAAATACAAATTATTATCCTTCTCAAGTGGATTCAACGGACAGTCAAATTATTTTTAACAATAATGTAACAATTATTGGTGCCGAAGGAGCATACTTCGGTGATTCTTCTCCAAATCCGCGTAATATTACTTATACTGCTATGAAAGTTTCAGAAAATTCAGGTAATGGTATAACTTTTAAAGGCATTACATTTAAATGGATTGGAACTAGATATCAACCCGATGGTGTATTCTGTGAAATGGCTGGAAATGCCACAAATTATATAGAAGATTGTTATTTTACAAATATTTCTACTAACTTAGGACATTCTTCAATATTACACATTAAGCTTGGTGATGCAATTGTATCTAACTGTACTTTTGTAAATTGTACTACTGACTTTGGTTGTTTAAGTGTATATAATCCTAAAGATGATCCTACTAAAACATGTGTTCTAGCTCGTATGAATGTCACTGATTCATACTTCGAAGGTAATTATGCTAGAACTGAACCAGGTTGTATTAATAACTGTGGTATACTTGTAGTAAGAAATTCCACTTTCCATCATAATAGTGCTTTCTGGTGGGCAGGTGCAATACATACTCATGGTGGTGCTAATACAACATTATATGATTGTATATTTACTGATAATGTAGCTGGTTGGAATGGTGGTGCACTTTATACTTATAGTTACTTACAGATATATAATACTATATTCATAGGTAATAATTGTACTACTAATAATGGTGGTGGTGCAATAGGTGCTTGTAAATATTTACATGCTCCATATATTATTATTAAAGATTCCCTCTTTAAAGATAATGCTAATAACTGTTGGGGTGTAGATGAACTATCTGATGGTACTGGTCGTGGTGGTGCAATATCACTTATGGATGAAGGTCTTCTTGATGTAAGAAATACTACCTTCATTAAAAATAGTGCTTCTATGGGTACTGCTATTTGTGCTATTAATGGTGGTTTACAGATGGGATCTCCTGATGTGATTATAGTTGGTAACAGATTTATTAACCATACTCGTGTCGGTGATGTTTTGGATATTAGACTTGCTACTGGTTCTTACTTAGAAATTAATGATAATTATTATTATAATAACTCTTTTGAATTCAAGAAATTAAGATTAGTATCTGATGAAAAAATTGGTGATGATGTAGTTGTACACATTGATGCTGAATTGAAAAACCCAAATTCCTTTGAAGCCGATATTTTAGAAACAACTCCATATGATATTTATGTTGATGGTGTTTATAATCAAACAGTAATCGGTACAACTTTCACCCTTAAACTAGAAGATGGTGAAACTTGCCATGTTTATGCCGTCCCATGTATATCAAATAGTGTAACTAATGAGATTTTGGTAGGTGTTCCTAAAGAATATATTTATGTCTCACAAATATCAGGTATAGACACTAATGATGGATTAAATAGAACAACACCTGTCAAAACAATTTCTAAAGCAATTGACCTTGCACGTACAAAAGGAAATATTGTAATAATGGATGGAACATACAATGAGGGTAACCTAACAGTTGATTATAACTTAACTATTGTCGGTGAAAATAATGTAAAATTCTCAGGTAATTATGAATTGGGAATAAAAAACATATTCACTGTAACAGATGCTGATTTAAGCTTAAGTGGAATAAGCTTTGATAATATAGTAATGACTGGAGATACAAAAAATAAAGATAAAAGAATAATCCAACATACAAGCGGATATCTAACAATAGATAATTGTACATTTAATGAAATTTCAACATCCGGACTTACTGGTATGGTTCTAATCGAAGCAAAAAATATTGAAATATATAATTCCAAATTCACTGATAACTATAAAACTGGTGTTTATATTACTTTAATAAAATCAGATGAATTTTTAGTTGAAAATTGTACTTTTACAAATAATCTTGCTTCTTATTCATCTTACGCTTCTTTAATTTCAACTACTAACTCAAAAAGTGGTGTAAAAGGAACAATATCTGATTCAATTTTCGAAAATAATAAGGTCAAATATGGTTGTATCTATTTTGGTTCAAGTGGTAAACCTTTAACAATAACTAATACAAGATTCATTGCAAATACTGTAGGTTCAACAAGTGACCATGCATCCTGTATAAAGATTGAAGAGTCTCCTACATTAAGGGTTGATCAATCTATATTCAAAGACAATGTTAATTTTGGTACAAGAGCTGCTGTGATTTATGCTTCTGGAGGTTCAGGATCTGTTTTTGTTTCTAACTCAATAATCGTGAACAATTCCTTTGCAAACAATAATAATGTTGTATTTTCAGCATCAACTGCAAATAATTTAAAAGTTTATAAAAATCTAAATGCTAATTGGTGGGGAAATACTTTAGAAAACTACACTGTTGCTCCGAAAGTTTATGCCAGTGCATGTAATAGCTGGATAGTATTAAACATGACTGCAAATACTACTAATTTGGCATATGATCAGAAAGCATTGGTTTCATTTGATTTTTACAATGCCATTGATAGGGAAGGCAATTCTTCATTTGTGGATGCTTCCAAATTACCTAGCTTTGATTTAAATGTAGTTGCAAATAATGGTATAGCTAGTGCATCTAAAATTAGTGTAGTCAACGGTATGGCAAATGTGGAATACACATTGAAAAGCTATGATTCAGGTGCACTTACCGTTAGTTATTCTGATGTTGAATCAACAGTTGACTTTGTTTGGAGTTTAGTAGATCCTGAAATTGAAATAAATGTAGAAAATAATACATATGGAAACGCTGTCGATATCAATATATCTGTACCAAGTGATGTTGATACAAGCAAGTTTTCACTTAAAATCAATAATAATGTTTACAGTTTTAACAATGTCATAACAATTCCAAAATTGGATGCTGGGGAGTATTTAATTAATTTAACATATAGTGGAGATGCAAAATACAATCCATACACTATTACCAAATTATTCAAAATTGAAAAGGCAACTCCTCAATTAACAATTGATGTTGAGGATGTTTATTATCCAGATTCTGCTCAAGTCACTGTAAATACAGGTGATGCAACAGGTGAAATTTCAATTAAAGTGGATGATAGGATTGATTCAAAATCAATTTCATCTGGAAACGCTGAATTTATCATAGCTAATTTACAGGCAAATAATTATACTGTTGATGTTACTTATTCTGGAGACAGAAATTATTTAGCTTCAAATGCATCAGCTAATTTCAAGGTTAAAAAACATAACTCAACAATTACAATATCCAACAGTGATATAGTGGTTGGCAGTGATGTCATTTTAACATTCACTGTAAAATCCGATGCTTCCGGAACAGTTACAGTTGATATTAATGGTGAAAAGGTAAATGTTACAATTTCACAGGGTAGCGCAACCTATACAATAAGAAGTATTTCTAGAGGTGTTTATGATATCGTTGCAACATATAATGGTGATGCTAAATATCTAAGCAGTCAAAATACAACACAGCTTGATGTTGCAAGGCTCGATGCTACTTTAAATGTTGCTGTTTCAAGTGTGACATATGGACAAGATGCTGTATTTACAATAGATTTAAACAACGATGCGTCAGGTACAGTAACTGTTATTGTTGATGGTAAAAATAATACTGCAAATGTTATTAATGGTGAAGCTACTTTAAACCTTTCAGATATAAGTGCAGGTAATAAAAATGCTTTAATTCAATATTCTGGAGATAATAAGTATAAACCAGAAGAAACTTCTAAAACCTTCAATGTTGCAAAAGCAGAACCTATAATAACAATTGATGTAGCTGATATTAAAGAAGGACAAGTTTCAAATGTTCAAATTACAATTACAAAAGGAACAACTGGTACAATACAACTGGTTACTCCTAGCGGAACTGAAAATCCAACAGTTCCAAGAACTGGTCTGTTAACTCGAACATTCGAAGATTTAGCTGTTAATCAGTATACAATCTCTGCTAATTATGGTGGTGACAGCAATTACTTAAGTGCTTCTGAGAGCAAAACATTTTCTGTAACTGCATGGGATATTCCTCAATGGCCAAATGGAGGATATGATGTTAAAAATACAGAAAAATCACCTTATAGTAGTGATGCTAACGGTAATATTGCATGGGTAAAAGATATTGAAGGCACTATTATCGGCAATATGGCAATTGATGGTGTTGGAAACATATATATTACCACTTCAAACGGTATTTATTCAATCAAAGCTAATGACGGCAGTAACAATTGGATTTTCAACTCTCAAGATGCAGGTAATAATTTTTCAGGAATTGCCATTAGTAGAGATGTTATTTTAGCTCCGAAATCTTTCGATAAACTATACTTTATCAATCAGACAACTGGTGAGAAATATAATAATAACATTTATCAGGGCTCAAGTGTTTTCGCTCCGATAGTTGACAATGAGGGCAATATTTATATTTCTGGAGAATATTATGGAGATATTGATCCTACAAAATTGGTTATCATTCCATATAAGATTTGGCAAACAAGCACAGCACCTACTTCAATAGAGCTTGGTGACTATAGTTTAACCTCATCTCCAGTATTGGTTGATAAAAATACTGTCTTTTTAACAACTACAATGAATGTTATAGGTGTTGATTTGTTATCAAAAACAATTAAATTTACAAGGCCGGTAGTTAGTGATTCTAATCCTGTTGTAGGAATTGGAAATATAACTTATATTATTTCTAATGGTCATGTAATAAGTTTTGATGTTCAAGGAAATACTTATGCTGATGTTGAAATAACAGGTACTGCTGGAAATTACTTGTCAGTTGGTGTAAATGGGGAAATATTTTCCATAAACATGGAAGGAAAACTATTTGATTATTCAACAGGTTCTGAAATATTAATATATGACTTCAATGAACCTATTTCCTCAAGATTATTAGTTGGACAAGATGATAAATTATATGTTGGGTCTGATAGTGGAATCTTTTATGCAATTGATGTTGAAGGAAATGAATTATGGAAAGTAAACTTAAACCAATCTATTTCAAATTCTCCTGTGATGGACAATAATGGTGTAATTTATGTTGTTAGTGGAAATAGGATTGTTGCAATTAATCAAGCGGCTTTAAAAGATTCACAATTATCCGCTGAAATCAAAGATATAAATTATAAAGAAGATGTTAAAGTTGACATTAATATTACCAGTCAAGCAACCGGTGTAGTATCAATAAAAATTGGAAGTGTTTATTCTAATCAATCAGCTATTGGAAATGGAACTATTTCATTTTCAATACCTAATTTAAACGTAGGAAACTATACAGCTAAAATTACCTATGCTGGTGATGAAAGATTTGAATCTAAAGTAATAAATATTCCGTTCAGGGTTTTAAAATTAAATCCAACAATGGATGTTCAAGATAGCAATATTCAAGTTGGAGACACTTTAACTGTAAATGTTACTTTCTTGGAAAGTGATGTAACAGGTAATGTTCAAATTACTGTTGAAGGCCTGTCTAATAGTTCAGCTATTTCAAATGGTCAAGCTACTTTAAAAATTAATGGATTAGCAAAAGGAGAATACTCATATACTGTAACTTATTCAGGAGATGCAAATTATAATTCTAAAAGCATTTCTAATAATATTTCAGTAGGTTATGTTCCAACTTCATTTAGTGTATCTAGTCAAAATATCAATGTTGGTCAAGACTGTGAAATTACAGTTACTAATTTCCCTAGTGATGCAAATGGAGTAGTTTATGTTAACTATAACAATGAAAACTACTTTGATTTAGTTAAAAACTCAAATGCAAAAATCATTATTCCTAATTTAGGAAACGGAACATATAACTTTGAAGTTAGATATGCAAATGATACAAAATACAGTGCTGATTCTCAAAGAGTTTCAGTTAATGTTTCAAAAATTACCCCAACACCTACAATAACAATTAATAACATTAATGTAGGTGATGATATTGTAGTTGCTGTTACTGGTCTTGCTAGTGATGCTACTGGATTAATAACAGCCACTATTGAAGGTATTTCTAAAAATTCAACTGTTGCAAATGGAAAAGCAAATATAATCATTCCACAAAGATTGGCTGATGGAACATATGATGTTCAAGTAAGCTATTTAGGTGATGATAAGTATAATAGTGTGAGTCAGTCCAAATCTATTATAATTAGTAAAGTAACTCCAACATTCACTGTTGAGGTAACTAACATTTATGTTGGGGATGATTTAATTGTAGATATTTCTGGTTTGCCTAATGATGCATCAGGTACAATAACTGTTTCAATTGATGATATAAATAATACTTCAACAGTTGAAAATGGTGTAGCAAGTGTAACAATCGAACAAAATCTTGCTAATGGCACTTACATAGTTAATGTGGTCTATTCAGGTGATGATAAATATAATTCTATTGAAACCATAAAAAATGTGGTTATTTCTAAAAAATCAGTTGAAATGACTGTTACTGCTAATGAAAGCATTTATGTTGGTGACGATTTAAAAATAACTGTATTGAATTTACCTAACGATGGATCTAGATATTTATTAATAAGGGGAGATATTGAAGATCAAGTTGAAATCAAAAACAACAAATCTGAAACAATTATTCCTAATTTAAGTGCAGGCAGATACTCATATTACATTTATTATCCATCTTCAGCAAAATACGAAAGTAAACAGATAAATCTAACTGTTAATGTAAATAAAATACCTGTTACTATGGAAGTAACATCTGGTGAAGTAACATATGGTCAACCTATTAGTATAATAGTTTCAGGATTGCCTATTGATGCTTCAGGTAATATTGCTGTAACATTAGAAGATTATGAAAATGAATTTTCAGCAGACGTAACAAATGGAGGCGCAGTTGTCAATGTAACCAATCTCAGCCCTGGCAATTATTCAGCGGTTGTAACTTACAGTGGGGATTTAAGATTCAATCAAGCAGTTAAAACAATCAATTTGGAAGTTCCAAAAGTCAATTTGAATTTAAGCGAGTTTATATCCGTTTCCAACATCGATGAGGGTATTCTAATGGAAGTTAGCTTGCCAGATGATGTTACTGGAGAAATTCATGTTCAAGTCAACGGTAAGAGTTATGATGGTAATTTAAGCAATGGTTTCACATCTATTATTATAAATGATTTAAATCCAGGTATTTATACTGCCGCTGTTTCTTATAATGGAAATAGTAAGTATGAATCAGCTGATGCAAATGTTATTATTAATGCAAGAATAGATACTGTTATTTCTTTGGTTTATGATAAGGAATCTAAGGAATTGGTTGCTACTTTGACTACTGTTGATGGTTTGGGTCTTAGTTCTACTAATGTGAATATTAATGTTGCTGGTGTGGATTATACTGTGAAAACTAGTTCTAGAGGTGTTGCGGTACTTTCAACTGCTGATTTGAATCCGGGTATTTTTACTGCTACTGCTTCTTATAATGGTAATAGTAGGTTTAATCCGTCTAATGCAAGTGTTATTGTTAATACAAAAACTGATACTGTTATTTCTTTGGTTTATGATAAGGAATCTAAGGAATTGGTTGCTACTTTGACTACTGTTGATGGTTTGGGTCTTAGTTCTACTAATGTGAATATTAATGTTGCTGGTGTGGATTATACTGTGAAAACT
>JAEIGA010016022.1_pt1 | contig 11411 bp, 10 predicted proteins | sample 9270691 | NCBI WGS metagenome assembly JAEIGA01 (sample SAMN17057246, study PRJNA624740) | gut metagenome | biome: biome; isolation source: fecal sample | host: Bos grunniens | place: China: Xizang | collected 2019
AGAACGCTAAGTTCTACGCAACTCTTGATAAGGTTCCTTTCTCTCTTGCAACTGCAGAGCAGCTTAACGGCAAGGAGTTGTCATATAACAACATTCAGGATGCAAATGCAGCTCTTAACATCGTTCGCGAGTTTGAGGCTCCATTCTGCGTGGGTCTTAAGCATATGAACCCATGTGGTGCAGCAATCGGTACAGATGTAGTTGATGCCTGGACAAAGGCATATGAGGCTGACAAGGTGAGCATCTTCGGCGGTATAGTTGCTACAAACCGTGAGATCAACAAGGAGGTTGCAGAGTTGATGAAACCGATCTTCCTTGAGATCATCATGGCTCCAAGCTTTACCGATGAGGCTCTTGAGGTTCTATGCACCAAGAAGAACCTTCGTCTTCTAAAGGTGGATATGAGCAAGGAAGAGGGCGGACATGACATGTATGTAAGCATGAACGGTGGTATTCTCGTTCAGGAGCAGGATATCGATACAAAGACTGTTGTTGCAGATATGTGCGTGACAGAGGCTAAACCATCTGAGGCTCAGCTTACAGACCTTGATTTCGCATGGAGAATCGTCAAGCATGTGAAGTCAAACGCAATCGTGGTTGTAAAGGATGGAGCAACTCTAGGTGTCGGTGCCGGTCAGATGAACCGCGTAGGTTCTGCAAAGATCGCTCTTGAGCAGGCTGCTGCATCTCTGGCAGAGGCTGGCAAGGATATCAAGGCAGAGGGTCTTGTACTTGGCTCTGACGGTTTCTTCCCATTCGATGATACAGTAACTCTTGCTGCAGAGTATGGAGTCAAGGCTATCGTTCAGCCAGGTGGTAGTGTCCGCGATGAGGATTCTGTAAAGAAATCAGACGAGTGTGGCATTACAATGCTTTGCACAGGAATGCGTCATTTCAAACATTAGTAGAATGAAGAAAGTATTGGTATTAGGCGGCGTCGGAAGAGAGCATGCGATTGTAGATGCTCTCTCTCGCTCACCGCAGGTAGAAAAGATATATTGTGCTCCTGGTAATGCAGGTATTGCGCAGAAGGCAGAGTGCTTGAAGATCAAGGAGACTCAGCTTGAGGAACTTAAGGCTTTTGCTCTTGAGAACCAGATTGACCTTACAGTTGTGGGTCCTGAGGTTGCTCTTGCGGCAGGTGCTGTCGATGTCTTCAAGGAGGCTGGTCTTAATATCTTTGGTCCAAATAAGGCTGCTGCCACTATCGAGTCAAGTAAGGATTTCGCAAAACGTCTTATGGCCAAGTACGATATCCCTACAGCAGCATATAAGACTTTTGAGGATTACAAGGAGGCTCTTGAATATGTTTCAGCAGGTTCTTTCCCTGTAGTATTGAAGTATGATGGTCTTGCTGCAGGAAAGGGAGTAGTTATTCCTGAGACACTTGAGGAGGCTGACGAGACTCTTAAGGATATGCTTCTTGATGACAAGTTCGGAAAGGGCAAGGTCGTTGTTGAGGAGTTCTTGACAGGTCCTGAGTTCTCTTTCATGTGCTTTGTTCATGGTACAGAGGTCTATCCGATGGCTCTTTCACAGGATCATAAAAGAGCATATGAGGGCGATCAGGGTCCTAATACTGGAGGTATGGGTGCTTATTCACCACTTCCTTTCGTTACAGAGGAGGACTATGCTGAGGCTATTGAGAAGGTGATGAAACCTACCGCGGCTGCTATGGTTGCTGAGGGTTGTCCTTTCACTGGTGTACTTTATGGTGGTTTGATGAAGACTCCACAGGGCGTTAAGGTGATTGAGTTTAACTGCCGCTTCGGAGATCCTGAGACAGAGGTTGTTCTTCCTCGTCTTGAGTCTGATATCTATGATATCTTCCTTGCGATTGCAGAGGGAACTGAGGTGCCGGAGATCAAATGGTCTGATGAGGCTACAATGGGCTTCGTGATGGCTTCTAAGGGTTATCCTGGTGACTATGAGAAGGGCTTCGAGATCAAGGGTCTTGATAATCTTGATCCAAGTGTTCAGGTATACCACATGGGAACATCTTTCGCTGATGGTAAGTTCTATACTTCCGGAGGTCGTGTTCTTATGGTTGTGGGTCACGGAGCAACTTTGCTTGAGGCAAGAGATAAGGCGTTGGCAGCAGTTCAAAGCATTGAGTGTGACAATCTTTTCTATAGAAAGGATATCGGATGGAGAGTGCTATAATGATAGCAAGTGGAAAAGAGCTTTCTGATAAGCTCAAAGCAAAAATGGCAGAGGAAGTTGCAACCTTCCCTGAAAAGTATGGCAGAGTTCCTCATCTTGTCGTTATTCTTGTCGGAGATGATCCTGCAAGCGTGTCATATGTGACAGGAAAGGCAACAGCTGCCTCAGTTGTCGGCATCAAGGGTACTACTCTCAGAAAACCAGAATCCATGACAGAGGAAGAGCTTCTTGCACTTATTGCAGAACTTAACGCAGATGATAGCGTGGATGGTATTCTTGTTCAGTTGCCTCTTCCTAAGCATATTAATGAAGATAAGGTGATTGCAGCGATCTCCAAGGAGAAGGATGTGGATGGTTTCCATCCGGGAAATGTGGCTGCACTATGGCAGGGACTTGATTGCATCTATCCATGTACGCCTCTTGGAGTTATGAGATTGTTTGAGGAGCATGGAGTGGAACTGGAGGGCAAGAGAGCTGTAGTTGTGGGAAGAAGTACAATTGTAGGTCTACCTATGGTAAAACTTCTTCTTGATGCAAATGCTACAGTGACTGTTGCACATAGCCGCACAAAGAACCTTGCTGAGATTACTTCTCAGGCTGAGATTCTTGTTGTTGCTGTAGGCCGTCCACGTCTTATCAAGGGTGATATGGTTGCTGAGGGTGCTGTCGTGATGGATGTAGGTGTGAACAGAGATCCTGTTACCGGAAGACTTTGCGGAGATGTTGACTTCGATGAGGTTGCTCCAAAGGCTTCAATCATCACTCCGGTTCCTGGCGGTATCGGTCCGATGACAATCTGCTGTCTGATGGAAAACACAATAACCTGTTTCCTTAGAAAGATGAATAAATAAAAAAATGGTCTTCGAAAAACTCGAAGACCATTTTTTATCAGATGATCAGAAGATTATTTCTGAGTCTTTGCGAATTTGTGGTGTGCTGTGCTGCCGTTTGCTACGAAGGCTGGCGCCAGGAATGAGTCCTTGTTAAGTGTCTGCTTCTTGATAGGAGCTACAGCTGCTGCGCTTGCCTGTGCTGCAGATGGAGTGCTCTCAATCTTTGTGAATGTAGCTGGCATCTTAGGCACATTTGTGTTGTATGTCTTGTATGTCCAGTTATTCTCGATCTCGATTCCTGCAAACTGGAAGTGAGTGTAGTTTACAGGGTAGTCTCCGATGTACTTACCAGTCTCGTCGTATACGTAGATTACTACACCTGGCTCGTTGAACAACTTAGCACTCTTGTTGTCATTGTTCATAGTCGCACGTGCAACTCTGTTTGTGCTTAGCTGGTCGCCGTATGCGTACTCAACGATCTTTCCGCCCTTGTCATCAGTAATCTCAAAGAATCCATACAAGCCGAATAGGATATTGCCCTCAAGAAGACCGTATGGCTGGTTGTGGATAACGATGCTTCCGTCGTTAGCGATGAAGTTAGCCTCGAACTTAAGCTGCTCGCCTGCCTGTACAAGTCTGTTAAGGTCATCCTTGTCAGCATTGCTGCCAGTCTCCCATCCAGAGATAGCGTATGCAAGGTTGTTGTCGAATGCTTCGATTTTAATGGCGTATGTGTTTGTACCGTCGCTTACGTTCCAGTCTCCAATCCATTTCTCATACTCTGGTCTTGCACTGTCCTGAGGAACAGTAACCTTTACTACAGAGAATTTCTTGTCTGGCTTACCGTTCTTGTCAAAACCAAGTACGAATACGTAGTAGTCTCCTGAGTAGTAGATTCCCATGTCTGAGTATCTTGGCTCGTGGTACTCACCTGACTCAGTAAGGGTAATCTCGCTCATAGGGATCTTCTGATCCTTAAGGTAGTACTCGAACATTGCCTGGTAGTCAGCTCCGATAGCTGCGGCGATGTCTGCCTCAGTCATTCCCATTTCCTCGCTTACATAGTAATCGTAGTTTCCTATGCCCATTACGAATGGATAGAAATAGTCTGAAACCTGCTCTTTCTCAGTGATGTTAAGAGTGATACAATCGTATTTTACTCCATTGCTTGCCTCTACGATGTTAAATTTGCTGAAGCTTGCTCCCCAAGCATCTACTTTTACGAATGCTCCCTCTGCTGTCTCAATCTCGCAAGTGCTGGATTTTCCATAAACCTCACCTTTCTTGTCGATACCGAATACGATATATTTATATTTAGTGCTCTCTGTAAGGCCTGTAAGGTTGATTGTAGTCTTTTTACCTGTCTTTAGATTGGTCTCAAGACCTCCCTTCATAAGCTCAGTAACTGCTTCGCCGATAAGTTTTGCGTCGCTGGCCTCAGTGTTTGCTGACAAGAAACCATACCATGTGTGAGTGTCATCTCCATTGTGGAACATTGTAAGGTCTGCAGTTGTTGCAGTAACGCTCTCAATCTTCACGTAGAATGTTACGTCCTTGTTTACGATTTCTTCGTCCTCTTTTCCCCCGTTAGGGTCAGTACATGATACAGCTGCAAGTGCTGCCAATGCTGCGAACGATAATCTCAAATAGTTGAACAATTTCATTTTATTTATTTGTATTTAGTTAATATTATCTTACTCTGATTCTTCTTCCAATCTTGAGGACTGTCTTGGTTGAGATTCCATTGAGTTTACACAAGGCATTCACGGTTGTACCATTTCTTGCTGCAATCTTACCAAGAGTGTCTCCTGATTTGATTGTGTAATACTTCATTGCTGCCTTCTCTGCATCCTCCTTCTTATCCTCCTCATTATTCATCCACTCGCTTTCGAAATCCTGTTCATAGCTGCTGTGGATATCAAAATACTTCTTCTTTAGAACGAAGAGCCTTCTTCTGAGGTTTCCATCCTTGAAATTGATGATCCATTCAGGATCGAAGGCATAACCTTTATATCTTGTCTCAAAATGAAGGTGAGGTCCTGTAGATCGTCCTGTGTTTCCTCCATGTCCGATTACATCACCTGCGTTGACATAGGCACCCTCTTCAACAAGTCGCTTAGAAAGATGGCCATGGAAGGTTTCAAGACCATTTTCATGGCGAATTACAACGACGTTACCATATCCCTGCATATAAGTGGACATACGTACCTTTCCATTGAATGTCGCGTAGATTGGTTCTCCGACCTTTAGAGGAAGGTCTACACCAAGATGGCGGCGTCCGCGTCTTGGCCCGAACTTGCCACGATAATATACGCTGCCCTGGAAAGGACAATGGTATTCGCTCATGTCGTCGACTAGCCAGATAGCCCATGACGAATCAAGGGAGTCAAGAGGAATCTTGTATGGGTTAGAGTTCTTATTGTCCCAGTACTCGTTGAAGACGTCTTTCTTTGCAAGATGGTCGGCATCTTTGATGTATTTCCAGGTGTTGTCAGAGTAGAGGACCACCTTCACATAGCTGAGCTCTGTTGCAAGTGTGTCAATAGGATCTCCTTCGTGATGACTCATTGACTTCACTGGCTGAAGAGCAAGTCGCGGAACCATGATTTCCGCTTTCTTAAGGTCTGAGAGAGGTTTCCCAGTGTTTGTGTTCTGTGCCTGAAGATGGAATGCCGCCATCTGGAGGATTAGAACAGTGATTAAAATCTTATAAAGTCTCATTTAATTGGCTCTATTTGCTCTTATATCTTGTCTGTACCTTACCTTTCTGGATGTTCTGAAGCTTCTTTGCTACAAGTTTCTTTCTGATAGGGGAGATGTGGTCTACGAAAAGGTTACCCTCAAGGTGGTCAAGCTCGTGCTGAACCATTCTGCAGGCAAATTTGTCAAACTCTTCAGTCACCTTCTCAAAGTCCTCGTTGTAGTACTCGACAGTAATCTTTGAAGGGCGTCTCACCTCTGCATAGATTCCTGGAACGCTAAGGCAGCCCTCAGAGTACTCACAAGTCTGCTCGCTCTCCTGAGTCACAACAGGATTGATCATCACTCTTACAAAGTCCTTAAGATAGTCGTAGGTGTCAGAAAGCTCTCTTCCATCCACAATTACGATTCTCTGTGCTACCCCTACCTGAGGGGCTGCAAGTCCACAACCGTCAGCCTTGACAAGGGTGTCCTTCATATCTGCAAGAAGGGCCTTGATCTCCTCTTTCTTTGTAAGGTCCGCTTCAACTGCCTCCTCACGAAGCACGTCAGCGCCATAAAGGTAAATAGGTAAAATCATATTCTTTTCTTTCTTTTTGTTACTTTGTTTGATCTGGACTCCGGTACCAGTTCCGGGTCGATGTAAATGTTGGCATTCTGGCTCTGCCTGTCCATCCATGACTGGAGGATGATGGATGCGCTGATCTTGTCCACAGACTCCTTCTTCATTCTGTCGCTGCTCTTCATTCCTCCGTCAATCATTGCCCTGTGTGCCAGGACTGATGTGAATCTTTCATCTTCAAGGCTCACCGGAATATCAGGGAAGGCCTTTGCAATCTGCTTAAGGAAGACGTCCACATCCTTTTGCGCCTCAGATGGTTCGCCGGACATATTTACAGGGTATCCGACTACAAAGCGTGCAATGCTCTCATTTTCGGCATATTTTTTCAGATATTCTATTATCTTTGCAGACTGCACGGTCTCCAATGCAGATGCAAAGATTCCGAGCGGGTCGCTGACTGCAACGCCTACTCTCTTCCTGCCGTAATCTATACCTATCAATCTGTCCATAACGTGCAAAGTTAAGAATAAAATTCGTGATTTTATGAAAAAACATAAGAAACAGAGAGTTGAGAATGAAGATAGGAAGTTTCTCGTGGCAATTTCAGATGAAAATACCCACGAGGTGCTTTGGTCAATCAACTTCACACGTATGGGCTTTTACATTCTCATAGCCTCTACTCTCTTGGTGATCAGTACGGTAGTCTTCTGTTTGACGGCCTTTACACCGCTGAGGACCTTCATTCCAGGATACCCGGATGCACACAGTAAGAGAGCGGCGATCCAGAATGCAATCAAGGTGGATTCTCTTGAAAATGTGGTATACCGTTGGGAGCTATACTCAGAGAACTTGAAGAACGTTCTGACAGGTGTTGAACCTACAAGGTTTGACAGTATCATCAATATCGATAACTCATCCGCTCCAACGGGAGAGATGGATGCAGCCAAGGACAGCCTTCTTCGTGAGATCGTAAAGCAGGAAGAGCAGTTTGAGCTTAGTGCAACAAAGAGAAACCTTCCTATCGAAGGACTTCACTTCTTCACCCCTCTCAAGGGCGTGGTGGCACAGAAGTTCGACAATATCCTTCATCCATACATCGAGGTCACAGCTCCTGAGAATTCAGTCGTAATGGCGACTCTTGACGGAACTGTCTTCTATGCAGATTGGAGTGACATCTCAGGCTATATGCTTATAATTCAGCATGATAATGATATCGTCTCTATCTATAAGCATAATAGTAAACTATTGAAAAAGGCAGGAGATAAGGTGAGCGCAGGAGCTCCGATTGCTTTGCTTGGCAGCTCTGACTCCAAAGCCGGAAACCTTCATTTTGAATTATGGCATAAAGGAGAGGCAGTAGACCCTGCTTCTTTCATCAACTTCTAACAGCTATGGGAAAAAGAAGAATAGCGATTTTGGGTTCAACTGGCTCAATCGGACGTCAGACCCTTGAGGTGGTTCGTCAGCATCCGGACCTCTTTGAAGTAGACCTTCTTACAGCAAACAACAGTGCAGAACTGCTTATCCAGCAGGCAATTGAATTCAACGTAAACAACGTTGTCATCTGCAACGAAGAGAAATATAAAATGGTGGATGAGGCTTTAAAACCTCACTTCATCAAAGTATTCGCAGGAATGCAGTCGGTCTGCGACCTTGTACAGAGCGATCAGGTGGACATCGTCCTCACTGCAATGGTAGGCTTCAGTGGCCTGGCATCAACAGTAGCAGCTGTCAAGGCAGGTAAGGCCATCGCCCTCGCAAACAAGGAGACCCTCGTCGCAGCGGGAGAGATCGTGACACGACTCGCAGCGGAGAATAAAGTTCCCCTCCTGCCTGTCGACTCAGAGCACTCAGCAATATTCCAGTGCCTGCAGGGATGTGGCGACAACAAGATTGAAAAGATTCATCTTACAGCATCAGGAGGCCCGTTCCGCACATGGAAGCGCGAGGACATCGCGGCAGCAACGAGACATCAGGCGCTCAAGCACCCTAATTGGGCGATGGGAGCAAAGATCACCATCGACTCGTCAACAATGATGAACAAGGGTCTTGAAATCATCGAGGCAAAGTGGCTTTTTGATGTTGAACCGGAAAGGATCAACGTAGTCGTTCATCCGGAGTCTATCATTCATTCAATGGTGGAGTTTATTGATGGTTCTGTAATCGCTCAGTTAGGTCATCCGGATATGAGAGAGCCTATTCAGTATGCTCTTTCTTATCCTCATCGTCTGACTTTGGACAATAAGAAACTTGATTTTGCTCAGCTTGCCAACCTCTCTTTCTTTGCACCTGATTTTGAGAAGTTCCCTGCTTTGGGACTTACATATAAGTCGCTCGAGATGGGAGGAAATATGCCTTGTATAATGAATGCCGCAAATGAGGCTGCCGTGGCTGCCTTCCTTCAGGATAAGATTGGTTTCTATGATATTACTGGCGTGGTAGAGGAGACTATGTCTGGCGTGAATTTTGTTGCTTCGCCGGACCTTGAAACAATATTCCGCACGAATGATGAGGCGCTTGCCAAAGCTGGTGAGTTGATTTCTCGTGTGGCTTCAAACAGATAACAGATGGTAGTTTTGATAAAGGTATTGCAGGTCGTTCTGGCTCTGTCAATATTGATTCTGGTCCATGAATTCGGACATTTTTTCTTTGCTAAGCTCTTTGGTATCCGTGTAGACAAGTTTTATCTCTTCTTTGATGCAGGAGGAGTGAAACTTTTCAGCACTAAGGACAGCAAGTGGCTGCATAAGATCTTCCCTAAACTTAAAGATGCGGAAACTGACTATGGAATAGGCTGGCTTCCTCTTGGAGGTTATTGTAAGATTGCCGGTATGGTAGATGAGTCTATGGACTTGGAAGCCTTGAAGGAAGAACCTAAGAGCTGGGAATTCAGAACAAAGCCTGCATGGCAGAGATTGCTGGTGATGGCAGGTGGAGTGCTATGTAACTTCATTCTCGCGATTTCTCTCTATATCGGAATCCTTGCGATATGGGGAACTTCTTATTTTGATAATAAGGATAAGGAGATATATGTCAATGATTTAGCTTATGAAATGGGTTTCAGGACAGGAGATAGAATTCTCTCTTTTGACGACTATATTCCGGATAACTTCGCTATGCTCCAAGCGGACCTTGTAAGACAGGGAACACATAAGGCGAAGGTCTTAAGAGGTGGTGATACACTTTCTATTTATATAGATCAGAGTATGACGGGAGCTGTGCTCAATACTCCAGGAATGTTTGATCTTGCCCTTCCTTTTGTCGTTGACAGCGTTATGGCAGGGTCTCCGAACAGGACTTCCGGTTTAGCAAAAGGAGACAAGATTGTTGAAATTGAGGGACAGAGTGTGACTTATCTTCAGGATTCTCGCCCTATTCTGCTGGAGAAGGCAGGAGCAAGCGTGAATGCAGTAGTGATGAGAGATGGAAAAGATAGTCTTGCCCTTAACCTTGCAGTTGATTCTCTTGGAAGAATAGGAGTCTTTACCCAGGCTCCCAGGGCTACGATCAAGGAGTATACGATTGCTCAGGCTATTCCGGCCGGCTGTATGCTTGCATATGAAACAGTGGAGGGTTACATCAAAGATCTTAAGCTGGTCTTTAATCCGAGTACAGAGGCTTATAAATCGGTTGGAAGCTTCATCTCTATGGGACAGATTTTCCCATCACAGTGGAACTGGTATGCCTTTGTCAGCATTCTTGCCCTTCTTTCGATCATGCTTGGAGTGATGAACCTTCTTCCGATTCCAGCCTTGGATGGTGGACACATGGTCTTCACTATATATGAAATGGTGACAGGTCGCAAGCCTAGTGACAAGTTCCTTGAGGTTATGCAGATGATAGGACTTTTCTTTGTGTTGGGATTGATGTTCCTTGCCTGTGGAAACGATATAATAAGATTGATAAAATAATAAAGATATAAGTTATGAGACGTTTTTTGAGAATGCTTGCTGTCGCAGTGGCAATGGTTGCGGCTTTGGCTGGCTGTAAAGAAGAGACAAAGAAGAAGACTCTGCTTCCTAATATCAGTGGAAAGGCTGGAGAGGTGATCGTTGTGATAAATAAAGGAGAGTGGGAAGGTGCTCTTGGTGGCAGGATAAGAGAAATTCTTACTCAAGACTGTCCTTATCTTCCTCAGAAAGAGCCTCTATATAACTTAGTGGATGTGGCTCCAAATGCCTTCACAAATATCTTCAAGATCCACAGAAACATTCTTGCCATCAATATCGACAGCAAGGTAGTTACTCCTGGAGTGGTGTTCCGCAATGACATCTGGGCCTTCCCTCAGACCGTGATCAGTGTGAATGCGCCTACAGCAGAGGTTGCCCTTGAACTCTTCAATGAGAACTCTCAGAAGATCTTGACAACTATAGAGCAGGCAGAGAGAGACAGGGTCATCGTCAATACCAAGAAGTATCAGGAGGGTGCTCTTAATCAGTTGGTTAAAGAACAGTTTGGGGGATCTATCTACTTCCCTTCAGGCTATACGCTTAAGAAGAAGACTAAAGACTTTGTCTGGATCTCATACGAGACGACATATACTCAGCAGGCCTTCTTTGTATACCGTTATCCGGTTGAGGATGACAAGGAACTCTCAAAAGAAAGAATTGTAGAAAGAAGAAACCAGATCCTTAAGGATAATGTACCTGGAATGTTTGAGAATACCTATATGACTACTAATATGGTAGCAGGAGTTGATGTTCAGTATCTTCGTTTCAGAGGTAGAGACTTCGCCCATACAAAGGGTCTATGGGAGGTTGAGAATGATTATATGGGAGGTCCTTTCGCATCGCATTCATTCTATAGCCAGGATGGTCAGTATGTAATCGTGGTTGAGTCTTTTGTATATGCTCCTAAATACGATAAGAGACATTATATGAGACAGGTAGAGTCGCTCCTGTTCTCTTGGGAATGGAAGGAAGATTCAACAAAAGAATAAAAATATTTGGATAGAAAAAATTTATTTTCTATCTTTGCACACCAATTCGGGAAATACCGAAAAGTTGGTCGGTTCGTCTATCGGTTAGGACTCAAGATTTTCATTCTTGCAAGAGGGGTTCGATTCCCCTACCGACTACTAAAAATATAAAAAGATAAAATAATGGCAAATCACGCATCAGCAGACAAGCGTCATCGCCAAAGCGAGAGACGCA
>JAEIGA010016023.1_pt1 | contig 11411 bp, 16 predicted proteins | sample 9270691 | NCBI WGS metagenome assembly JAEIGA01 (sample SAMN17057246, study PRJNA624740) | gut metagenome | biome: biome; isolation source: fecal sample | host: Bos grunniens | place: China: Xizang | collected 2019
AGAGAAAAGTTTCCTTCTCTCTTTTAAGTGGGTATTTTATTGTTATTCTCTAAAAATTTTGACAATAAGTGATAAATTACAATTTGAAGAAAATTAACAATTGTGAATTAAATTCTATAAATATTCTTTATTTAATTTATTATAATCCTTGTATGAAATAATAATTAAAGAATAATTATTTTTATTACAATAATTTCTTTTTAACAAATCTCTTGACTATAATTCTTTCAATTCTTCTTCTCCACCAAAGAATTCTTCAGCTTCGTAATGTTGACGCCCCTAATATTCTATAAGTACCTATAAATCAGGAAGATAAAAGTCAAATCTTAATTCTCTATTTTTAGTAGATTTTAGATCGGAAAATCTATATTCTTTTTGATAATTAATATTTAACTCTTTTAAAATCTCGCCAATTTTTAACTCCCCCTATGATTTAAGGCATCCACAACTTTTTGTATGTCCTGATTTTAAGTGTATGGCTCTTACAACGCATTTCGTTTTTGCTGAGCATTGACATTCACATAAATATTGTTTGCCATTTGCACATCTTTCATCGAGTTCTTCTATAACTTTAAGTAGTCCAAAAACCTGTCCTACAAGAGTTCCTGTTTTTAAAAAATGTTTTGTACTAATATTATATCTCTTCTCTATTTGTTTTATTTTATAATTCATGGTATTGTCTTTTGCTTTATATCCTAATTTTTAGCAACCTCTAAATAGCTAATAGAGTTCTAAAATATATCTTCAATCTCTTGCTATGAGAAAAACTACCACTTTTCTTTCTTTTTTGAAGTCAAATGAGAGTAATCTATGTTGAAATATTCAGCGCATTCAATGATATCTTTATGATATGGTTTTTTGTAGCCAATTTTATCTGAAACTTCTTTAAATGTTGTAGATGTTAAAAAAATTTCTTCTAGCTGTTCTTTAGTAAAGGTTTTCCACTTTTTCATTTAATTCACCTCACTTGAATTTTTTTCACTTTAAATAATAATAGAAGGGCGGCGCAGTGAGGACGCCATAACAGGTTAATTACTCCTGTTTTACCCTTCTATTTATAAGTGTTTTAGATTTATTTATTATTCAGCAATTTGAGTAAAGTCACATTCCTCGGCAGTTTTTGTATCTCTCCACTGAAGAATTTTTGCATGTCGGAGCGAAAATCTTTCTGAAATTCTTTCAATTTGCATCGCAGTTAATTCAGCAACTCGTCCAATCCATTTATCAGGATTTTCGACAACTCCACAACGAACTTCTTCTGTGATGTTGCTAATCCAAGCGACGTGGAACGGCTTTCCATCCTTTAGAACACTAAAGGAAATTGCACTTGCCCATTGATAAAAATAAGCTTTGGTGACCGGTTCCCATGCCTCGCCGCGCGAATATTCGGAATACATGCAAGCATTTCTGCGTTCTCCTGTTTTTGAATTGATCCAGTACATCCAATTCTCAGGCTCCTGCCCTGAATAAAGCTTTGTTGCTTCTCTATAATGTCCGTCATAGAAAGCATCAATGGTTTCTTCAAGTGAAGTTTTAATCTTCAGGGTTTTTCTTGCGGTTCTTTTACCGGGTTCAACTTTTGCGTTTTTCCGAACAGCAACCATGCCTTCTAAACCCTTTGAAAGATATTCTTCAAGTTTATTCCACGCTTCCTGTCCCTCATATGTAATCGCCTTCTCTACATACTCACTATTGATTTCTATAGTATTTAGATATTTCTTAATTCTTGTTTCATATGCAGTTTCAAGAAGACTTTTACCTGCCCATGCATAAACGTCAAAAATATAATAGTGAAGTTTTTCTCCTTTTTCTTGACGTGCAATTGCTTTATCAGTTAAACATCCCATGATTGTTGTAACATTACGACTTCCTCGTTTAGATGGAAAATAAATTTCTCCAATTAAACAAGTCCCGCTAGGTAAAGAGTTAAAAAAGGGCATAAGATGGGGTACATGGTCAAGCTTATCAATATATTCTCCATTCACGCTTTTGGTTCTACCTTGTAGTCTCATATTGCCATTATCGTCCTTAATAAATCTAAAATAATGACCATCATTTTTTAATGAACAGAGATATTCTCCTGATAGGACCATATTCTTTGTTTCTTCTTTTTGGTTGCCTTTATAAGCTTTTGGAAAGCTCCAAAACTTTTCAGCCTCAAGGTTTTCAAAGTCAATTCCGCTAATTAAGCTAGCCATTATAAGCCTCCTTTAAATATTCAAAATTTTTCATTTCTCTTTTTTCGTTTTATAATTATATTATATCACATTTCGGATAGAAAGTCAATAGGGCTAATCATTGTTAAAGTATCATCCCACTCAAAATGACTCTGCTCAAATAGAAAATAAAGCCAAAAACTTTCAGCTGCATCTTTCAAATCTTCTAAGGTTCGATTATTTTCAATTACAAAATCATATTGATAATTAAAAACATCATCATCCGCTGCATTGCCATAGTTTTTGCTTTCGCCGCGCTTGATTAAAATTGTCGTACATTCAAAATCTTTTTTAAATCTTTCTATATCTTTAGGTTCTCTTATATCAACAAATAAAAATGGTTTAATTGGAATTTTGTTATTATTACAAACAAGTTCATTCATCCGTATAGTTTGTACTATAGATTGATATGGTAAATCATTATATTTTTCAAGTAGAACAGTGAGGTCGTGTAAGAACGCGCGGGCTTGGGGTGTTTTTTCTCCATGCCAGCCGCACTTTTTTGCAATCTCTTTAACTCGTTCAATTAAAGTTGTATGAATGATTCTATCTTCTCCTGTAATTTTTTTATCATAATCACAAATGAAATTTACAAAAGAATCTTTCCCCACGCCGCCTTGTCCATTAATAACAAAAATTTTAGTTTTCATTAGTCCACCTCTGTTGATTTACTTCCCCATGATAAATTACCTTAACATTATAATCTCTTATTAAAGTTTGCACAATTGAATAAGCATTAACATTCCAATAGCCTGCAATATTGCTCTTGTTTTTTAAATAAAATTGAAAATCACTAAAAAGAATTGGATATTTTAATAAATCTTCATCACATTCATAAAAAACCATGTCTTGTGTTTTGACGATATCGTTTAAAAGTTCATTATTACTTTCATTATCGTTAGTTAATTTAACAATATGAATTTCCTTGGGAATTGATAATGATTCATTCTTCCAATTAAAAAGACTTGCGTTTTCTCCATCACAAAAACTCTGAAAATCGCACACAAGGGTATTTTGAAAAATAGCCTCATCTGTCTTTGAAAGTTCAATATCATAAAAATCTTTTGCTATAAAAATTTCTTTTTGCGTCATACGTTCTATGAAATTAAAACATAAATCGAATTTATTAAATTTTTTAGTGATATTTACTACTTGATAAATAGGATTATAGCAAGAAATTAAAACCATGCGATTTTCTTTCTTTAATCTATTAAAGGTAAAAATGTTGATTGTGCGTTCTTTATTTTTGTGGTTTTTATACCTTTTAATATAAGAATTGAGTTGAGAATGTTTTCCGTAAATTAAAATTTGGAAATTATAAACGCTTTGAAGTGCTTTAAGCATATTATAGGTAATTAAGGAGAGCATATCATTTTGAAATTCTAATACGAAATATTTAGTTTTAAAATCTTCTTCGTGAAATTTTAAAAGAAAACTGTTCATTATATAGTTTATAAATTGATTGACTTGATTTTCTGCTGAAATACCATTCTGCTGATAATCTAAATTCAAAGAATGGTGCAATATTTTTGCTTTAACTGCGTCCATATCATCACTCCTCTTTCTTTTTTTCTTTTATTATATCATTTTTTGTAAAAAAAGTCAATCAATAAGGAGGTTAGTATGATTTTAACATATAAATTAAATGTAGACTTGTGTAGTCGCGCGGCGGCGCAGCTGAATTGGAATTTAACAACATTACATTCAGCAATTAGTATACAGGGCGCGCGAATGATAAATGGAAAATCTCTAGTAGGTATTTTATCTGCCAACTTTAAAAAAGGAGACGTTATTAAAATCATTTTTGATTATAATGATGAAACATAGAAAGTGAAAACTTTCTTTAATGATATTGGTAGTGAATTTAATGAATAATTAGAAAGAAAGGTTCGACTCTGCTGTTAATATTGTGAGTTTAGTTTTAGGATTAATGAATCTTCAAGAAAATTTGACTTAGAGTGATAAGCAAGAAATTGTTGATAATCTTAATAGTGAAGGCGATTTATTATTACAAGAAATTCATGCTCACTTAAAAGCTCAAGATGAAAAAATTGATAGAATTCTTTCTTTATTAGAAAAGAATTGACTTTTGAAGAAAAATATGTTATAATTAAAATATCATTTAAAAAGAGGTGATATAAGTGGTTGCAAATTATAGAACTATTACCTTAAATGTGGTAGCGGGAGAAAATATTGTAACTAAAATTTATGAAATATTAAAAGAAGAAGGATATACAACCCCGCATTTTATTCTTGATTTTATTGGTTTCTAGGCTGACACCGGAACATCTTTTTCAATTAATGGGAATCAATTAAAAGTACCTAATACCGGATATTTTATTACTCCATATGGAGAGTCTACATATTTAGCAATTCATAGCGTTGTTTTTGATGAAAATTTAAATAATATAGATTTCTATATTATTTACTGAGGTGAATTTAAATGGGATTTTTTAATCCTTTTGCTGGATTAGGTTCAGGTAAAGGGGAAAATAAAAGCAAGGATGCTGAGGTCTACCTACCTTTTGGAACAGTAGAAAACTGTCAAGAATATATCATTGGGACTCCATATAAATTTTACAATAGGCCTACTCTCGTATTAAATAGTACTGACGTTCGCGGTGCAGATAAAAGGTATATTTAGTTTGCTGAACTAAATTTTTATGATGCCGAAGGGAATGTTATAAATTTTAATGACTATAATCCTACTATTACGGGGAGCAAAGTAGAGCTGGCAACCGGAGAATCCGTAGATAAAGTTATAGATAGAGACCCCAATACAAAATATTTTACTGATTTAGATTCAAATGTGGGTTTAACAATTACATTAGAGTCAGATTATACGGGAATGCTTAAATATTTCTCTTATGTTACAGGCTCTGACGCACCCGAAAGAGATGCAATAACTTTTACAATAGATTTACTTTATAAAACATCCATGGAAAGGATTTTAATTGTTAATAATGCTGAAATTCCTGTAGAGAGAAAAGCAGAGACACAATTATTTGAACTAAGTTATGGAGGTATTAATTAATGGCTATAATTAAATAGTATTTAAATTTAAATTTAAATTCTGCCACAAGTTTTGAAGAGCTAAGTAATTATTTGAGAGATGCTCTCGTAACTAATCTTAATATTGTGGAAGATGTGATTTATGATGCGCAGATTCCAAAACAAATAAAGATTGTTAGTAATGGAATTGAATTTTTTATAAATGGACACGACTCCGGAGGGATAGATAACTTTTAGAATATATGTCTTAATGATTAGTCAACAAAAACAATACAAAAAAATCGTACATATCTTGCATATGCTCAATATTTATATATAACTTCTACTTCTGCTATGTTGCTTTTTAGTGAAGGAACAGGTATGCGCTATTAGTGTCCGGTTATTTTCACAAAAACAAATAATGAAAAGCTTATGATTTTTATTCATGGCAATATGCAAGACACAAGCAGTACACAGGATTACCCTGATAGTGGTTATTTGTGTTATTCAGGAGATGACTATACAGTTCAATCAAACCCATTAGTATTAAAAACAATTCGTCATGAAATTGGCGCAAACCAAATTTAGATTGTTCCATTCTTGGCAAATCCACAAATTGGAACTAAATCATATACACCCAACGCCTATATTGCAACTTGTTCAAATATTGTGCTTAATAATTACGGTGGTTGGGAGACTTATATTTTAGATGGTAGTTATTATTTAACTAATGGTTCTTTATGGATTAAAGATGACAAAGTTTAATTAAGGATGTGATAGAATGTTTAATCCTTTTGAAAGTGGCGGCAGCGGAGGCGGAGGTTCCATTTAGCCAATTACAATTGACAGCTAGGTTAATAAAAACTCTGAAAATCCGGTTCAAAATAAAGCAATTTATAGTTTTGTCAATTCTTCTGTTGCTACTAATACTGCTAATTTTATTGGTACTTTTTCAAGTATATCTGAATTAGAAAATTACACAGGAGAAGTAACTAATAATGATTATGCTTTTGTAAGAGCAATAGATGAAGCAGGTAATACTATTTATAATAGATATAAATATAAGCAGTCTGATAATAGTTGGTTGTTTGAATATTCTTTAAATAATTCGTCTTTTACAGCAAACCAATGGAGTACAATTAATTCTGGATTAACTTCAACGGATAAATAGAAACTAAATGGTATAGAAGCCAATGCAAATAAAACTGTTGTAGATTCGTCAATGTCTTCAACTTCTACAAATCCAGTTTAGAATAAGGTTATAAACGATGCGCTTTCTGGAAAATAGGATGTCCTTACGTTTGACGCTTCTCCCACTCAAGGTAGTTTAAATCCTGTTACATCTGCTGGGATTTATGAGAATCAACAAAAGCAAGAAGTAGAAATGGGAGTTATTGCGAGTATGGGTGCAAAAAATATGCTTCCATTAAACGTAACTTCTTAGGTAATAAATGGAGTAAGTTTTGATGTTGATTAGGAAAATGGAACTATTACCGTTAATGCGGATGGAACACAAACAACTAATACATTCTTTTATCTAGTTAGAAATGATAGTGATTTCTATTCTAAAATTTTAGGAAAGAGATTAACATTGTCTGGTTGTCCTGCCGGTGGTTCAGGCTCCACTTACCGATTACGGTGCTGGCATTATGATGGAACAAATATTGCTTCTGATTTAGGAAATGAAGTAACATTTGAATTTACAAATTCAGAAAATAATTACGATATTTCAATTTAGATTTTCCCGAATGCCGTTTGCGAGAATGTTGTTTTTAAACCGATGCTTAGAAATGCAGCAATTTTGGACAATACTTACTCACTTTATGCGCCGACAAATAGAGAGTTATATTCTACTATACAAGCCATGACACAAGCCGAATACGATGCTCTAATTACAAAATCAGCACCTCTTTACTTTATCTATGAGGAGGAGTGACAAATGCCGATTTATGCTAGAACATCTGGCGGTGTTTACAAGGCAGTTTCTAAGATATTAACTGCGGATGGAAGTGAGATAGGTAAGGTTGTAGATTCTACTGGCAGGATCATATATGAGGCATCAAGACTTATTACTGTTACTGGTGTTCCTCCAATTTCGTTTACAAAGTCTATTGGAAAGCCGCTTGTTTCTTGGGATTTGCTCGGCAACGCCCAGCAGACCGGAACGCCATCGCCTGATAACATCATCATGCCGGAGATGTGCGGTGTGAGGACGGGGAATTTGTACGAGTGGCCGTATGTATCAACGTGGAGTGTGGATGGTTCAGGGCAAAACAGAACGGTATACAATTCAAAGCAAACACGATCTTCTGTAGTAAAATTAAAACCGAACACTCAGTATACTATATCTGCCAAAGCGGCCGGTTCTAATGACAGATACTGCCGAATTGCGATTTTTGACGAAAAACCGCAAATAGGAAGCGTCAGCACGAATTACTATTATTCAATTGATGACCAGTCAACAACCTTCACGACCGGAGCCAATGAAGAATGGGGTATGGTTGTGCAGAGCAACACTGCTGCGTCAAGCACTGACCTTAAACGGATGCTGAACGAGGGCTCCACCGCGCTCCCCTACGAACCCTACGGCTATAAAATCCAGTTTGGGATTCATGGGGATAATTTGTTTGATGCGACAACGCTCGAAAATGGTATTTATCTAGCTGCATCCGGCAATAAGTACGGTAACGCAACGGATGGAGTACGAGCAGGAACGAAAATCATAGTCTTGCCCAATACGGCTTATACACTTTCTGCACAGTCATCAGTAAAGGTGTCGCTGCGAATTTTTGAATGGAGCAATGGTACATTCATAAAGCAAACGCCAAAATATAACATATCAGGTAGCGTAAGCCTAACCGTAACAACAGATGCGGAAACGACTGAAATAACTTTTAATATCGAGGGTGAAAACGGACAATACGCAACAAACATCATGCTCAATACTGGCTCCACCGCACTTCCCTACTCCCCATATTTTAGCGAAACCATCCCCGTCTACCTCGGACAGGTACAGACGGTGCGGAGAGTGAAGAAGCTGGTGCTGACGGGAGAGGAAATAGGTATTACAAAGCGCACATCTCCGGAAAATAGCTATTCTATCTCCATTGACAGAAACGGTTGGTCTGCATCAATGGTCGGATACGGAATATCATCGCATTTTGTGCGAAATGGAATAGTTGCAAACCTCATTGACGGGGAGTTTTACGTCGGCACGACGGCATTTTCATTCCGACTTGACGACTGCACAGACGTGGCGGCTTTCAAGTCATACCTCGCCGCCCAGTACGCAGCCGGCACTCCGGTGACGATGTGGTACGTCCTCGCAGAACCCGAAACCGCAATCGTCAACGAACCCCTTGCAAAAATCGGAGACTATGCAGACGAACTGCACAGTACCGATGCAGGCGTAACAATTCAAACTGCTGAGGGAAACAACACGCTGACGGTTGACACGGATTTGCTGCCTAGCAGTATGACAATTGTGTATAGAGGGAAACAATAAAATGTAATAATCAAATATTAATTTAACTATTATAAAAATAAATCAAAAACTTTGTCATAAAGCATGAAAACCAAACCCATTGACTTTCTTTGTAAATTATGTTATATTAATAACAGAAAGTTCAAGAAAAGAAAAAAGTTTTTGAACTTATTCCCAAAAATAAACAAAGAAAGGAGTGAAGATAGTATGAATCTAACTCATGAAGAATTTCTTGCAGTTAATGAATATTTGGCTGAAATGTTCGCTGAGATGACAGAATCTTATCATAAGAATCTAGCTATTATTGCTGAACTTGGTGAGAAGATTTGCGATGAACATCTCTCAGAACTACAAAATTCATCTGATGAGGAATAAGATTTAAGAGGGCGATTCAAGTTCGCCCTCTTATTTTTAGGAGGGATAAAATGTTTGTTTTAAAAGACGTACTCAATTCATCTAATGTTTATAATATAGATAAGTATGATGGAACAGGAAAAGTTTTTAATGTGGAAGAATCTCCCTTGGATACAGAAAACCAAACTTTAATTATAAAAGATTGCGAATAGCTTATTTATGCTTTTTGTAATAACATGACTGGTTATACATTTATTTTAGACCCAACAGAGGAAGGATTCTTTTTTTAGAATTATGATGGATTAAAAGAGGGAATTGGCTTTTCTTTAAATTTAAGCGGTGTTTATGGTAACAATGTTTTCGAGCCATTAAATGATGAAACAGTTATTATTTAGGGATTATAGATTACTGCTTCAAAATTTATAGGCAGTAATTAGCAATATGGCACAAATACTCTTAATAATATTTATTTTAAAGATTGTGTACATACCAAAACAGATAATTCTGCTACTCTTAGCACTCCGGGAACAATAGTAAATAATTGCAAATTTTCTATGCATATCAGAGTTAGTGAATATGCGCCTGTGATAACAACTGGTTCTACTTATACAAAATGTTCAGGATATTTTACTTTTTCAGATTTAATTGAGGACAATATTCCTAATTACCAAGAGTTGTTCAGCGCAACGCATGAATAGTGTTCTTTTATTGTTAGAAATGTTGCATTAGCAGGAGTGGCAAATAATTAGCATATGGTAGCTAATTGCACTAATTGTTCATTGGATATACAAGCATATATAGCAAAGGGCGATTCAACAAATGCAAATTTCTTGTGTGGAAGTATAAATAACTGTTTTATATCTTTTAAAATAGATAAAGCAATAAATAACTCAGAAGAAATTCCTGTTTCTACATTAAATTTATGGTTTGATACAAATATTAGCGGAGTCAATATAGTAAACAAAGGAAACACCGGGGATACGAATGTTCCAAATATAACAGCTAATAATAATATTAAAACCTTATCTGAAGATGACTGTAAAAATTACAATATCTTAAATAAATGGGGATTCTTTACTAATTTAATAGAAGATGATTCTTAATGTTTAACAATAATTTTTATATTGATTACATTAAAAAATATCTTCCTTTATCTAATCATACTGTTTCTTGGATAACAAATAATTGGGAATAGATAATCATTGATGGAGATTCTTTTGAAATGACAGACCCCATAGATTTGCCCACGCAGGTGGAAGAGTTTTAGCTAAATAATATTTTTAAAAATTTTAAAATTGTAGACAATGATTTACCAATTCCAACTAACTTAGATATTACTTAGCCTTTTTCTGTTGAGGGAATCTATTGTCCATTTTTTATTAAAAATGGATATCCGTTATCTAATAATGAACCAGAAGAAATGAATTATCAAAATTTATATTCAACATTTTAGATTGAAAATTATTTTCCATATTCAAGAGAAAATCCCTTTATTTTTGGAGTAGATTACAATGGAATTTTTTCTTATTTTAAAATAAAAGACAATACTTTTCCTTTTGCTGTGGAATGGGCTGAGCCTTTTAATTTAAGAGGTATTTATTGTAATTTTGAAATTAGTGAAAGTGTATTTCATGGCTTTCCTACTCCCAAACTTATCAATTGGGAAGTTCCTATACCTGAAGAAACTTTTAATATTACCCCTGATTTAATAGATACAAAATTAAAACTTTAGAGTACTGAAGAGGTTAATATTGATAATAATTCTCAAAAAGTCTATTCTTAGATTATAGAAACGTCAGTTAAAGATAGAGATATTTATAGAGAAGATTACTTAAAATATACAAAAAAATATTGGGATTCCAAAGACAATTCTTAAAGAGGTGATATATAATGCCACTTTCTCCTGATAAAAAAGAAATATTAAATGGATTAACTGTATATGACTACAATCTATATAATCATAATCCAAATAAAATTTCAATGCCAAGTGGAAAAAGAAAAAAGACCGTAGCTATTACAATTCATAATACAGGCGCAATCAATGTGGCTTCTAATACCACACCAGCAGAACAATATGTGCGCGCGACACAAAATGGGAATATGAATTCTGTACGTGTACATTATTATGTTGATGATGTTTGCGCTTGGCGGTGTATGCCAGACGATTATGTTAATTGGTCTTGTGCAGATGGAACTTCAAATGCAAATAGCGGTAATAACACAAGCGTTGCAATTGAAGTTATCGGAGATTCTAAAAAGGCGGAAGATAATGCTGTAAAATTGGCTGCTTATTTATTAAATAAATATAATTTAACGGTTGATAGCGGACTAAGAAGTCATACATACTGGTTAAACGTAAGAGATGG